>ENA-OPNI01000336-OPNI01000336.1-human-gut-metagenome-genome-assembly--contig:-NODE-336-length-16544-cov-2.331312_pt1 | contig 16544 bp, 18 predicted proteins | sample MGYA00241538_ERZ501773 | MGnify/ENA primary metagenome ERZ501773 (study PRJEB25962, sample SAMEA2042556) | human gut metagenome | biome: human gut; feature: human-associated habitat; material: faeces...
TCCTTCTATTGCTACTTGACTGCCTTTATCTAAGAAATTACATACATTTTCAGCTTGTTTTCTCCAAACTAATATGTTAATAAAATCTGCAGTTCTTTCGCCATTATTTGTAAAAGGACGATTAATTGCTACACTAAAACGTGTAAAAGGTATTCCAGAACTAGTAGTTCTAAGTTCTGGTTTAGTCGTAATACGACCAACTAATAATGCTTTATTCATAATTATTCTCCTACTTTAGTAATTAAATGACGAACAATATCAGCATCGATAGTAGCAAGTCTATTAAATTCATTTACAGCATTTTCATTTTCTGTTTCAAAATTGAAAACAAAATAATGTCCTGATTTAAATTTTTTAATTTCATATGCTAGTTCTCTTTGTCCCATATCAGTCTCACCTGTAATAGATGCTTTATTATCAGTTAATACTTTTTTGTATTTTTCAACAACTTTGTTAACATCTTCTTCTGCAAGTGTAGGTTTAACAATAAACATAACTTCATATTTTTTCATCTTTTTCACCTCCTTATGGTCATAGGCTTTGCACATATACAAAGCAAGGAGTAATTAAATACTCGATTAAGATTATAGCAAATAATTTTTAACTTGTAAACCTAAAATTAATAATTTTATTAACTTTCAGAGAAAAATTAGATACTATTTTTATCATATAAACTTATTATTTTTTTACATACTTCTAATGCATCATTATAATCTTGTTCTTGTGGGCATATATTGTTATCTAAATTAGGATTACCGTTAAAATCATTATTAACCATACTATCCCAATTTCTCATGAACAAACCAATTACTTCATATCCAGCTTTTTTAAGTAGAATGGCACCTACACTACTATCTACGCCTCCACTCATCCCAATTACAACTTTTTCCATAAAAATCACCAAAGATATTATACTATTTTATATAAAATTTAACAATATTTTTGGTAAAATAAATCCTTCATATAACGAAAATATAAAAGAAATGCCAAATATAATTAAAAAAACAAATAAATATTTTTTACTGACATTTTTAAAATTAATTGTTTTTCCTTTAAATAAAGAAAATATTAAATTAGTTGATATTGAAAGTGAAAATAAAAGCATAATGCTAAATAATAATAGATATATAAAGCCTGATGGTAAGAAATATGCTATACTTGCTGTATAATAGTTAGTTGTTTTCATTATTAATGTTATATATAAACCAGTTACAAAGTTTTTTGCAAAAAATACAAGCGTACTTGTAAAGAAACCGGTAATTGAAAAGGCACATATAAATATTAGAACTAAAATAATTAGATTAAATATTAGACTCCTTAAGAATAGAGTAAAATATTTTTTGTTTTTTATATAATTTAGATATTTATTAATAAAATCAATACACTTTGTTTTATCACTATAAGAAATAAAGAAATAGAAACATATTCCAGCTGCTAGTCCTACTAAGGCTATTGTAAATATAAAATATAAACTTTTTTTGTTTTCTTTGAAAAACATAATTATCTTGTTCATTAAATCACCCAATTAATTTTATTAAAATATTTAAAATATATTCCTTTTTTATATATTGACATTATATAATTGTTTTTCTTTTCTTCTAGGAGATTGCTCTCCATTACTGTTCCTGGAGTTACAACTCTAATAACATCTCTTTTTACAATTCCTTTAGCCTGTTTAGGGTCTTCAAGTTGTTCACATATTGCAACCTTGTATCCTTTTTCAATTAATCTTGCAATATATGTTTCTGCAGCATGATATGGTATTCCACACATAGGAGCTCTTTCTGCCTGTCCACAATCTTTTCCTGTTAATGTTAGCTCTAATTCTCTTGAAGCTGTAATTGCATCATCAAAAAACATTTCATAGAAATCTCCTAAACGATAAAACAAAATACAATCTTTATATTCTTCTTTAGTTTGTAAATAGTGTTGCATCATAGGTGAATATTCTGCCATTTTATTTCTCCTTTCAAGTACCACATGTGTTCTGAAATCACTTTTATTTCAACCATTTTACCTATTAAGTTGTCATTTCCTTCTAGAATCACAACTTTGTTAGAATCTGTTCTTCCTGTTAACATGTTGTTGTTTGTTTTACTTCTTCCTTCTATTAGAATTTTTTGAACAGTTCCAACATATTCTTTATTTCTTTCTGCAATTTGACTTTCTACTAATTGTTTTAATTTGTCAAATCTTTTATGTTTAATATTTTCTGGAACTTGATTTTCCATTTTATCTCCTGGAGTTCCAACTCTTCTTGAATAGATAAACATATATACTTGTTCAAAGTTTACTTTTGAAACAACATCTAAAGTATCTTCAAAATTTTCCTCTGTTTCTCCTGGAAATCCTACTATAATATCTGTAGAAAGAGTAAGATTTGGAATTTCTTTTTTCATTTTTTCTACTAAATTTAAGTATTGATCTTTAGTATATTTTCTATTCATTACTTTTAAAACTTCACTACTTCCTGATTGAAGTGGCAAATGAACTAATTTACAAACTTTTTCACAATTTCTAATTGCTTCTATAACATCATCTGTAAAATCCTTTGGGTGTGGAGAAACAAAACGTATCCTCTCTATTCCATCTATTTTATTTATAGCTCTTAATAATGTAGCAAATGAATTAACGCCTTCATATTGTTCAAATTCAATACCTTTTTCCTTTTCATTTCTCAAATAAGAATTTACATTTTGACCTAAAAGAGTAATTTCTTTATATCCTTGTTCTGCTAATTTTTTTACTTCATTTATAATATCTTTTGGTTCTCTACTTCTTTCTCTTCCTCTAACATAAGGTACAATGCAATAGCTACAAAAATTATTACATCCATTCATAATTGTTACAGATGCTTTTATTTTATCATCTCTTGATATTGGTAACCCTTCAATAACATCTCCATCTATATCTAATACGTCTTCTATTCTCTTTTTGTTACATAACACATTATATAAATCTGTTGGAAATTCTTGAAGTGTATGTGTACCAAATACAATATCAAAAAATGGATAACTTTGCTTTAATTTATCTACAATATGTTTTTCTTGCATCATACATCCACCAATTGCTATTATAGTACCTTTGGCTTCTTTGTATTTTTTTACTTCTCCCAATTTACCAAACAATTTATCTTCTGCATTTTCGCGAACACAGCAAGTATTGAATACAATTAAATTTGCTTCAGATAAATTTTCTGTTTTAGAGTAGTTCATGCTTTCCATCATTCCACATAATTTTTCAGAATCATTTTCATTTAACTGACATCCCATTGTCAAAATACAGTATTTTAAGTTTTTACCTTCATTTAATGATGCTACTTTTTTTATATCTTCTAATTGTTTATTTACTTCTATTTTTGCCACAATATTTCCTCCGATATTTCTTTATAAATCCAGTATATTCTACAATAATTGAGCATTTTTTTCAAGTACAATACAAAATAAAAGTGTTGTAAATATAAATTTACAACACTTTTTATGTTTTTATTGAATTCCATATTTTTTCTTGAACTTATCTGCTCTACCACCAGTTGTTTCTCTTTTTAAGTTACCTGTCCAGAATGGATGACATTTTGAACAAACATCAACTTTCATATCTGCTTTTGTTGAATTTGTTTTCATTACATTTCCACAAGCACATGTGATTGTTGCTTCTGTATAATTTGGATGTATTCCTTCTTTCATTTTGTATTCACCTCTCCCTTAATATCTATTAACAAACTGTTATTTATTGTAACACAGTTTAAAAATTTTTTCAAGTTTTTGTTTATTATTTTTGCTCATTAGCCTTTTGTTGTTGTTCTATATATTCTGCTGAAGCCTCTACTTCTTGTTTCATTGAAGATTTATGAACAAGTTTATTTATTATATTAAACAAACAAGCAATTATTAAAACAAATAATAATAATTTTTTCCATATTTTAGCTAACATATTTTTCTCCTTTTATAGGAATTCACACTATATTACTATTATAGCCTTTGTTTTTATAATTGTCAATATTTTATTCTGTTCTTAATGCAATTATAAATTGCAATAATAAGTGTCGCACTTTTTTATAAATAATTCATAAAATTTTACGATACAATTTTTGCCATTTCTAAACTTGATTTAAAACCAAACATAGGTCTTAACAAATTATTTATCCAATCTTCTACTTGTTGAATAAATTCTTCTGAAATATCTGTTATGACTGTTCCCTTTGGTATAAATCTTCTGATTAATCTATTTGCATTTTCATTGCTTCCTCGTTCTCCTGATCTATATGGATGCGCATAATATACTTGAACTCGTGGTTCTTTTTTTCTTTTATCATATGACTTTTCTAAAGCTTTATAGTCCCATTTAATGGACTTTATAAAAAGAAGAAAAATTTCTTGTCATGAGGGAGTAAGAACTCTCTCTTTTTTGGGCAAATCGGTGGAAAAAAAATCTTTTATATGATATAATGCTGATTAGTTTTAAGGAGGGTATATATTTTAACCCAAAAAACGGATAAACCTTTATATATAAAGGAAAACACAAACTTTTAAGAAAGGCTAAAAACTCAACTTTGGCGAATTGAAACAGACTTTTTCATCAGTTATTCCAATGCTTTTAAGGAGTAATGACAGGGTACACAACTTTTAGCAGTTAAATAGGAAGAGTTGAGAAGAAGATAGGTATGCAAAGCAAATTGAGAAAGACAACATAGAAAGGAAAAGTAATAATGAAGAAAATAGTTTTAATAGATGGAAATAGTATACTAAATAGAGCGTTTTATGGAATTATGGGAAATAAAATGCTGATGACTCCTGATGGTAAATATACTAATGCTGTTTATGGATTTTTAGCTATACTATTTAAAGTATTAGAAGATATAGAACCAGAATATTTAATGGTAACCTTTGACTTAAAAGCTCCAACTGCAAGACATAAAATGTATGATGGATATAAGGCAACAAGAAAAGGAATGCCAAATGAATTAGCTGAACAGATGCCTATATTAAAAGATATTTTACATTCAATGAATATAACAATTATAGAAAAAGAAGGCTATGAGGCAGATGATGTTTTAGGAACAGTTTCAAAAAAGGCAGAAAAAGAAGGATTTGATGTTACAATAGTTTCTGGAGATAGAGATACATTTCAACTTACTTCAAATAAAATAAAAGTACGTATACCACATACAAAAATGGGAAAAACAGAGACTGAAGTTTTTGATGAAAATGCAGTAATTGAAAAATATGGTGTAACACCAAAACAGCTTATAGAAGTAAAAGGATTACAAGGAGATACGTCAGATAATATACCAGGAGTTCCAGGAGTCGGAGAAAAAACTGCACTAGAACTTGTGAAAAAATACAAAACTATTGATGGACTATATGAAGCAATTGAAAAAGGAGAAGATGATTTAAAACCAAAAACAAAAGAAAAATTGGTTGCAAATAAAGAATTAGCTGAACTTTCAAGAACATTAGGTACAATAAATTTAGAGGTACCAATAGAAGAAAAAATAGAGGAATTTAAAATAAAAGAATGGAATAATGAAGAGGTTTTGGCTAAATTTAAAGAACTTAATTTTAATAGATTTATTGAAAGATTTAATTTAAAATCAGATGAAAAACCAAAGCAAAATATAACAGAATTATTTGATGTAAAAACATTAAATTCAAAAAATGAAATAGAAAGTTTATTAAAAAAGTTAAAAGAACAATTAATATTTATAATAGGTACGGAAAAATCAATAGATGAAAAACTAATAATAAAAAAACATATAAAATCAATATATATATATAATGATAATAATATATATGAAATAAAATTTAATGATGAAAATGAGTTTAGTTCTTATTTCAAAGAGATATTGGAAAATGAAAATATAAAGAAATATAGTTATGGATTAAATGAAATGTATGTAATATTAGAACAAAATGGAATATTACTAAAAGGAATTGAATTTGATGCAGAGATTGCAGCATATATATTGAATCCAAGTAATAACCATTATAAATTAGAAGAATTAGCATCACAATATTTAAATATTGACATTTCAGAATATTTAGAAGCGGTTGGAGCAAATCAAGAAAAAGAAACTCAAATGACATTATTTTCACAAGAGGAAAATAATATAGATTTTGAAAAATATCATAATGCAATATATACGTATGTTATAGCTAAGCTAATAGAAGTGATGGAACAAAAAATGCAAGAAATAAGTTCTATGGATTTATTTAAAAATATTGAAATGCCTTTAGTAAAAGTACTTGCAGAAATGCAATATGAAGGCATATATGTTGATAAAGAAGAACTAATATCATTTGGAGATAAGCTAAAAGAGGAAATTGAGAGCATAAAACAAGAAATTTATAACTTATCAGGTGAAGAGTTTAATATAAATTCTACCCAACAATTAGGAGTAATATTATTTGAAAAGTTAAAACTACCAGTATACAAAAAAACAAAAAAAGGTTATTCAACAGATGTTGATATATTAGAAAAACTGAAACCAGAACATCCAGTTATTGAGAAAATTCTAGAATATCGTACTTTAATGAAATTGGATTCAACATATATAGATGGATTAATTGTATATATAAATGAATATACAAAAAAAATACATTCATATTTCCACCAAACTGTAACTGCAACAGGAAGAATAAGCTCAACAGAGCCTAATCTTCAAAATATTCCAACAAGAGCAGAACAAGGAAAACAGATAAAAAAAGCATTTAAAGCCCAAAAAGGAAATATATTTATAGATGCAGATTATTCTCAAATAGAACTAAGAATCTTAGCACATATTTCAAAAGATAAAAATATGAGAGAAGCATTTTTAAATGAGGAAGATATTCATAAACAAGTAGCATCAAAAGTATTTGATGTTCCACTAGAAGAAGTTACAAAAGAACAAAGAACAGCGGCAAAAGCAGTAAACTTTGGAATTGTATATGGAATAAGTGGATTTGGATTAGCAGAACAGTTGGGCATAAGCCGTAAAAAAGCTGAACAATATATTGAACAATATTTAAATAAATATTGTGGAGTAAAGCAATTTATGGATGAAATAGTTGAAGAAGCAAAACAAAATGGATATGTGGAAACACTATTTCATAGAAGAAGATACATACCAGAGCTTTCTTCTAACAACTATATGGTAAGGCAATTTGGAGCTAGAGCAGCTATGAACACACCTATACAGGGAACAGCAGCAGATATAATGAAAATTGCAATGATACATGTTAATGAAAGACTAAAAGAAGAAAAATTAAATGCAAGATTAATTTTACAAATTCATGACGAACTTTTAATTGAATGTAATATAGAAGAAAAAGAAAAAGTAAAGGAAATATTAAAAGAAAGCATGGAAAAAGCTGTGAAACTTGAAGTACCATTAGAGGTAGAAGTGTCAGAAGCAACAGATTGGTATGATGTAAAATAAATTACAAAAGAAATGCTATATAGTAGCTAAAAGGAGAAAATTTTGATTAAAACTTTAAAAGTAACATTATTAATATTAATTATTATATCAATAATATATTTTTTATTGTTTCAAATTATTAATATACAACAAATAATATATCCTAAAAAATATGAACAGTATGTAAGTAAATATGCTGAATTATACAATGTGGATGAACTATTAATATATTCAATAATAAAAGCAGAGAGCAATTTCGATGAAAAAGCAAATTCTAAAGCAAAAGCAATTGGACTAATGCAATTAATGGAAAACACAGCAACTGAAATAAGTAACGAAATTGATAATATAGAAATACCACAAGAACAAATATATGAGCCTGAAACCAATATTAAACTAGGAACATATTATTTTTCAGTATTAATGAATAAATATAATAATATTGGTTTAGCATTGGCTGCATATAATGCTGGTATGGGAAGAGTAGATGGATGGATTAAAGATGGAATATTAAAAAAAGATGGATCGGATTTAGAAAATATCCCATTTAAAGAAACTAATCTGTATGTAAGAAAAATATTATACAATTATGAAAAATATAAAAAGACATATTATAAAAAATAGAATTAATATTGACACAAATCTTAACAAATGTTATCATATAAACATGATAGATTTAAAAAAAACACAGTTTGAACTTTGTTTATTTTTAAATCTATTTTTTTATTTCCAAACTGTGCTAGGGTAAGGAGGAAACAATGAATAAAAAGTACATTTTTGTAACAGGTGGAGTAGTATCTGGACTAGGAAAAGGAATAACAGCAGCATCATTAGGAAGACTATTAAAAAATAGAGGATATAAAGTAGCAAATCAGAAATTTGATCCATACCTTAATGTAGACCCAGGAACAATGAGTCCATATGAACATGGAGAGGTTTTTGTAACAGACGATGGAGCAGAAACAGATTTAGACTTAGGACATTATGAACGCTTTACAGATGAAAATCTAACCAAATATTCTTCTGTAACAACAGGAAGAATATACTCAGAAGTAATTGAAAGAGAAAGAAAAGGAGATTACTTAGGAAAAACAGTACAAGTCATACCACATATTACAAATGCTATAAAAGAAAAAGTATATAAATTTGAAAATACAGATGTAGATATAGTGATAACAGAGATAGGCGGAACTGTTGGAGATATTGAGAGTTTACCTTTCTTAGAAGCTATTAGACAAATAGGAATAGAAAGAAATGAAGAGGATGTTGCATATATTCATGTAACTTTATTACCATATATTTATGGATCAAATGAGCTAAAATCAAAACCAACTCAACATTCAGTAAAAGAATTGCAATCAATAGGTATAAAACCAGACATACTAGTTTGTAGAGCAGAACAAGAAATAGATGAAAACTTAAAACAGAAAATTGCATTATTCTGCAATGTAAAAAAACAAAATGTAATACAAAATAAAACAGTAGAAAACTTATATGAAGTTCCACTAATGCTAGAAAAAGAAGGATTAGCAAGTAGAATCTGTGAAAAACTGAAATTAAGAAATATACCAAATAATTTGAGTTGGGAAGAATTAATAAAAAATATTAAAAATCTAAAAGATGAAAATGTAAATATTGCAATAGTTGGAAAATATGTAAAATTAGAAGACTCATATTTATCAATTGCAGAAAGCATTAAACATGGTGGATTTGCAAATGGCTGTAAAGTACATATAGATTTTATAGACTGTGAAAAGGTAACAAAAGAAAATGCAAAAGAAATGCTTGGAAAATACAATGGAGTAATTGTACCAGGTGGATTTGGAAACAGAGGAATAGAAGGAAAAATAGCAACAATACAATATGTAAGAGAAAACAATATTCCATTTTTAGGAATATGTTTAGGAATGCAAATGGCAGTTGTAGAATTTGCAAGAGATGTGTTAGGATATAAAGATGCAAACTCAGAAGAATTTGATGAAGCAAGTACATGCAAAGTAATTCATATTATGGAAGAACAAATTCATATAGCAAACAAAGGCGGAACAATGAGGTTAGGTGCATATCCATGTAACATATTAAAAAATACATTAGCTGAGAAAGTATATAAAACAAATAAGATATCAGAAAGACATAGACATCGTTTTGAATATAACAACAAATATAGAGAAGAAATGGAAAAAGCTGGTTTAATTTGTTCTGGGTTATCACCAGATGGAAACCTAGTTGAAATAGTAGAATTAAAAAATCATCCATACTTTATAGCTTCACAATTCCACCCAGAGTTCAAATCAAGACCAGATAAACCACATCCACTATTTGTAAGCTTAGTAAAAGCAGCAAAAGAAAATGTGAAAATTAAAACTGAAAAGTAAAATAATGGAAATTTAAGCAAAAAGGCTTGACATCCAGAATAAAAGTAGTATATAATGAATATACTGATAAAGTAATATTGTAAAATATTACGATAGGGAGATCCTTAGCCAAATACTTGTAAAGGTATTAAAGTAGGGTATTTATAAAGAGGACAGTCATATCCTAGAATATGGCAATAGAGTAGGGGCAATTAAGCACCTACTCTATTTGTGTTTAAGGAGTGCAATGAATAAATTAAAGTTATATAGAGTAGATGTTAATTACATAAAATATTTATATTCATTCGATAATAAAGTTCAATACAACAAAGAACAAAAAGATGAATATACTAGGAAAAGGCCATACTTAGGAGTGGTATTGCAAGTTAATGAGTTTGAATATTTTGTGCCATTGGAGCATCCTAGAGAAGCACATCAAAAAATGAAAGATAACATTTATATTTTAAAAATACATAATGGAAAATATGGTATATTAGGTTTTAATAACATGATACCAATAAAAAGAGAAGAACTTATTGAATTTAATATAAATAATGAAAATAAAAAATATAGACAGATTTTAATAAGTCAATACCATTTTTGTAACAAGCATATAAAAGAAATACAAGAAAGAGCATTAAAAACTTATGAAAAAAGTACTAAAAATAATTTCTTTAAAAAGATATGTTGTGACTTTAAAACTCTTGAAGAGAAAAGTAAAGATTATTGCAAAAGCAAATGTGAATAATGTGTGAAAAATTGAATAGTATACTTGACATTTTATATAAATGGGTATAAAGTATTAGCAGTCACAAAGAAAGACTGCTAATTCTATTGTATGCAATTTAAAAAGAAAGAAGGCGTAAGCAAAAAAATTCTAAAAAATAAAAATTAGCATATAATAAAATGATTGATAAGGAGGTAATTTTCATGTTAAAACCATTAGGAGACAGAATTGTTGTTAAAATGTTAGAAAAAGAAGAAACAACTAAAAGTGGAATTATTTTAGCTGGAAAATCAGAAGAAAAATCTCAAATTGCTGAGGTTATAAAAGTAGGAGATGGAACAAATTCAGAAGGTAAAAAAGTAGAAATGGCTATAAAAGAAGGAGATAAAGTAGTTTTAAACCAATATGCTGGAACTACTGTTAAAATTGATGGAGAAGAATTAGTTATAGTCAAATATAATGATATATTAGCTATAGTTGAATAGAGAGGAGATAATTAAAATGTCAAAAGAAATTAAATTTGGCGAAGATGCCAGAAAAAGCCTATTAAATGGCGTAAACAAATTAGCTGATACTGTAAAAGTAACATTAGGACCAAAAGGAAGAAATGTTGTACTAGACAAAAAATTTGGAGCACCACTAATTACAAATGATGGTGTAACAATTGCTAAAGAAATAGAACTTGATGACCCATTTGAAAATATGGGAGCACAAATAGTAAAAGAAGTATCTATAAAAACAAATGATGTTGCTGGAGATGGAACAACAACAGCTATGGTATTAGCACAAAATATGATTCGTGAAGGTGTAAAAAACGTAGCAGCTGGTGGAGATCCAATGGCTATAAAAAGAGGTATGGACAAAGCTGTGGTTTCAGCAGTAGATGCTTTAAAAGAAATTAGTGTTGAAGTAAGTGGAAAAGAAGATATTGCAAGAGTTGCAAGTATTTCTGCCAACAACCCAGAAGTTGGAGAACTTATTTCAGAAGCAATGGAAAAAGTATCTAAAGATGGAGTTATTACAATTGAAGAATCTAAAACATCACAAACAGAACTTGATGTTGTAGAAGGAATGCAATTCAATAAGGGCTATGTATCACCATATATGGTAACAGATACAGAAAAAATGGAAGCTGTTATAGATAACCCATATATACTTATTACAGATAAAAAAATAAGTAATATTCAAGAAATACTACCATTACTTGAAAGCTTAATGCAACAATCTGGTAAACTTGTAATTATATGTGATGATATAGAAGGTGAAGCATTATCAACATTAATTTTAAACAAACTAAGAGGAGTTATAAATGTAGTAGCTGTTAAAGCACCTGGCTATGGTGATAAGAGAAAACAAATGCTAGAAGATATTGCAATATTAACAGGTGGAGAAGTTATTACATCAGATTTAGCATTAGAGCTAAAAGATACAACAATTGAGCAATTAGGTAGAGCAAGACAAATAAAAGTACAAAAAGAGAACACAATTATAGTAGATGGAATGGGAGATAAACAAGAAATTGCAAAACGTGTAGCTTTATTAAAATCTCAAATTGCAGAAGAAAAGAGCGAATTTGAAAAAGAAAACTTACAAGAACGTTTAGCTAAAATAGCAGGAGGAGTTGCTGTAATTGGTGTTGGAGCTGCTACTGAAGTTGAAATGAAAGACAGAAAACTAAGAATAGAAGATGCTTTGTCTGCTACAAAAGCAGCAGTTGAAGAAGGTATAGTACCTGGTGGTGGAACAGCATATATTGATATTTTACCAAAAGTTACAGAAGTAGTTGAAAAATTACAAGGAGACGAAAAAATTGGTGGTAAAATAATTCTAAGAGCACTAGAAGAACCAACAAGACAAATTTCAATAAATGCAGGGCTAGAGCCATCTGTAATATTAGAAAAAGTTAAAAACAGTCCAGTAGGTGTAGGATTTAATGCACAAACAGATGAATATGTAGACATGAAAAAAGCAGGAATTGTAGATCCTACAAAAGTTTCAAGAAGTGCGCTTCAAAATGCAGTATCAATAGCATCAATGATATTAACAACAGAAAGTTTAGTAACAGATAAAAAAGAAGCAAATAGTTGTAAATGTTCAGAACACGAGACAACAGGAATGGACGGAATGTATTAGAAATAAAAAATGGTAACTTTTAAGTTGCCATTTTATTTTTTCTTGACATATATGTTATAATATTCTAAGTAATAATAGAAAGAGGAATTATATGAAAACAGTAGCGTTTTGTACTTTAGGATGTAAAGTAAATCAATATGAAACAAATGCAATGATGCAAAAAATGATTGAAGCAGGTTATGAAGTAGTAGACTTTGAAACAAAAGCAGATATCTATATTATAAATACATGTACAGTAACAAATATGGCAGATAAAAAATCAAGACAAATGTTAAGAAGAGTAAAAGAAATAAATCCAGAAGCTATTTTAGTTGCTGTTGGTTGCTATGCTCAAGTGGCAAAAGAAAAGCTAGAGCAAATACCAGAGATTGACTTAATACTTGGAATAAACGAAAAAAATGATATTGTAGAATATGTAGAACAAGCAAGTAAAAATACGTATGTATCAGATGTATTACATCAAACTGAGTTCTTAGACTTTGGAGATGTTACATACACAGAAAAAACAAGAGCAGTAATAAAAGTACAAGATGGATGTAATCAGTTTTGTTCATATTGCATAATTCCTTATGCAAGAGGACGTATTAGAAGTAGAAAGCCAGAAAGTGTAATAAAAGAAATTACAGATGTTGCAAAAGAAGGCATAAAAGAAGTAGTTATAACAGGTATACATATAGCATCTTATGGAAAAGACTTTGATATAGAGCCTGAGTATAGACTAATTGACTTATTAGAAGAAATACAAAAAGTAGACGGAATACAAAGGATACGTTTGGGTTCATTAGAGCCAACTTTAATAACAGAAGAATTTGTAACAAGACTAAAAAAACTTTCAAAAATATGTGATCACTTTCATTTATCATTACAAAGTGGATGTGATGAAACATTAAAAAGAATGAATAGAAAATATACAACAGATCAATTTAAACATGTAGTAGAATTACTTAAAAATGCATATCCAGAAGTTCATTTAACAACAGATGTTATAGTTGGGTTCCCAGGAGAAACAGAAGAGGAATTTAACAAGACTTATGAGTTCTTAAAAGAGATAAAGTTTTATAAAATGCATGTATTTAAATATTCGCCAAGAAGCGGAACAGTTGCAGCTAAAATACCTAATCAAATAGATGGAAATGTAAAAGAAGAAAGAAGCAATAAACTAATAGAATTATCAGATAAAAATGAGAAAGAGTATAATCAGCAATACATAGGTAAAGAAGTAGAAGTATTACTAGAAGAAAGAGAAGGAGAATATTTAAAAGGACATACTACAAATTATATGGTAGTAAAAATGAAAACTAACGAAAATCTTGAAAACACAATACAAAAAATAATAGTACAATAAGAAATATTACTTGAGAATGTTAGGATTCTCTGTAAGAGAACAGCATATGGAAGCAACCGAAAAAGGACACTGGTTCTGGAGAAGGACTACCAGGAGGGCTTATAAGAGATATGAAATCAGAGTAGACAAATAAGTAATCTCCTTTTCCTCCACTAATTATTAGTGGAGGAATTTCTTGTAAAAAATAGTTAATTAAATAATAAAACTTGAAATATATAAATGAATAGTATATAATTTAAACCAATGTAAGAAGCGAGAAAAGAGGATTTTTATGAAAGCAATAGAAATAAGAAACAAATATTTAAACTTTTTTAAAGCACATGGACATAAAGTAATTCCAAGTGCTCCATTAATACCAGAAAATGATCCATCAGTATTATTTACAACAGCTGGAATGCAACCATTAGTACCATATTTACTAGGTGAAAAACATCCGGCAGGAACAAGAATTACAGATTATCAAAAATGTTTAAGAACAAATGATATAGATGAGGTAGGAGATAACCGTCATTTAACATTTTTTGAAATGCTAGGAAATTGGTCATTAGGAGACTATTTTAAAGATGAAGCAATTAGCATGAGCTATGAATTCTTAACAAAAGAGTTAGGAATTGATCCAAGTAAATTGTCAGTTACATGTTTTGCAGGTGATGAACATGCACCAAGAGATACAGTAGCAGCAGAAGCATGGAAAAGAGCAGGAATACCAGAAGAAAGAATATATTTCTATGACAAAGATAATAACTGGTGGATTGCAGGAGATGAAGGACCTTGTGGACCAGATACAGAAATGTTCTTAGATACAGGAAAACCAGCATGTTCAGATAATTGCCAACCATCATGTGGTTGTGGTAAATATGTTGAAATTTGGAATGATGTATTTATGGAGTATTACCAAGCAAAAGATGGCTCTATCACAAAATTAAAACAACAAAATGTTGATACAGGTTTTGGACTAGAAAGAATGACAATGTTATTACAAGGCAAAGAAACTCCATTTGATACAGAGTTGTTTGCTCCTGTAATGGAAAAACTAAAAGAGTTAGCTAAACAAGATAATATTGAAAGTAGAAGAATTGTTGCAGAACATTTACGTGCTAGTATGATGGTTATATCAGATGGTGGTAGACCAAGCAATATAGATCGTGGATATGTACTAAGAAAACTAATTAGAAGAATGACAAGACATTTAAATAAACTACAAATTGATTTGAATGAAATTAGTGGATTAGTTGATTTATATGTAGAAACACTAAAAGAATTCTATCCAGAATTAGTTGAAAATAGAGAAACAATTAGAGAAGTTATATTAGCTGAAAAAGATAAATTTGCTAAAACATTATCACATGGTGAGAAAGAATTTGAAAAAGTAGTAAATAAATTAAAACAAGAAACTTTATCGACAGGAGAAATAATTGATACAGTAGAGGTATCAAATCAAATAAAAAATTTATCAATAAAATCTTTAAAAAAATTAATAAATGAAGAAGAGGAAAAAAATAAATTAATAAGTGAAGAAAATGAAAAAAATAAATTAATAGATGAATTAAAAAAATATGAAAATAATTTGTCGCCAGATGATATTAATGAATTAAAGAAATTACCTCTTTCTAATTTATTAGAATTAATTAATAATATATCAAAGGATACTTAATTATGAAATTACGTGTATTTGGTAAACAAACTTTATCTGTCTTAGGAGTTACAATGGATGAGTATAAAGATTGGTGCAAAAAAAATGGTAAAAATGATAAAAAAGTTTCTGTTAGAAAAGATTTTATTGATAGAGTATTAGACGGAAGAATTGTAAAAAATTCTATGACTAAAAAATTAATTGATAAACATAAGGTGGATTAATGAAAAAAAGAAAAAAATTAAATAAGCTCACAATCTATTTAAAAACACGAAAAAAATCTTTTTGTGAAATAGAATATGAAAATAAAAATGTAATAGATAATTTTTATAAAATTATATCTTTATCAAAACCTGGTGACATAATAAAGTTTGGAGTAGTTATATTTAATAGAGATGATTTTGATTATGCAATATATACAAAGGAGAATTAATAATGGGAATTGTTTGGTCACATAGTAGAATTAATAAATTATTAGAAAATCCAGCAGAATTTTATTAAGCCATGGTGCAGGAGATTCCATTCTTGGGCCATTTTGAGGTTGATTATTATTAGGTTCTGCTGTACATCATGGTTTAGAAATTAATTCTGCAGATTTAACTGATTATTTTAAAAATTCAGGCTCTTTTAAACAATCTGATACTTATTCTAATGAGCAGCTTTTAGCAGAAGCAATGTGTGAAGCATATTTTGCTGAAAAGGAATATATATTTAATGATTTATTAAAAGATACTGAAACTGGTAAAAAATTAGAATTATTATCAGAATCACATGAATTAGATCTTAAAGGAAAAGTAAAAAGCAAATTAAAAGCAGATACTTTTTATGAATTTAGAGGTATAATTGACTTATTACTTTTAACAGAAAAAGGATGGATTTTGTGTGATTATAAAACATCTAGTGATGATGTTGATTGGGAAATATATAAATCACAATTATTTAAATATATATTT
>ENA-OPNI01000347-OPNI01000347.1-human-gut-metagenome-genome-assembly--contig:-NODE-347-length-16300-cov-4.090797_pt1 | contig 16300 bp, 9 predicted proteins | sample MGYA00241538_ERZ501773 | MGnify/ENA primary metagenome ERZ501773 (study PRJEB25962, sample SAMEA2042556) | human gut metagenome | biome: human gut; feature: human-associated habitat; material: faeces...
TCCCGGGCAGTGTGGGGAGCCGTACCCTTCCGTCGGAGCGTGATCGTAAGATGACGATCCTGTTGACCCCGTTTATGAGCTGTTCTGCAAAGCTTCCGATCTATGCATTCTTTGCAACAGCGTTTTTCCCAAAGTATAAAGCACTTGTTATGGTCGGGTTGTATGTTGTGGGAATACTGATAGGAATCCTTGTGGCGCTTATTATCAGAAAGACATTATTCAAGGGTGAGGCAGTTCCGTTTGTTATGGAGCTTCCAAACTACAGAATGCCGGCATTGAAAAATGTATTGCAGTTATTATGGGAAAAGGCAAAGGATTTCTTACAGCGGGCATTTACGGTTATCTTTGTGGCAACGATCGTGATCTGGTTCTTACAGAGCTTTGATCTGCACTTTAACCTGACGGCAGATTCACAGAACAGTATCCTTGCAGTTGTCGCAGGATTGATCGCACCGGTATTTGCACCGCTTGGTTTCGGAGACTGGCGGATATCGACGGCACTGATATCCGGATTTATGGCCAAGGAGAGTGTAGTATCAACATTGTCTGTGCTGACCGGAAGCATGGATGTTATCCATAAGATCCTGACACCGGCATCCGCTCTGTCATTGTTGATATTCTGTCTGCTGTATACTCCATGTGTAGCAGCCGTTTCTTCCGTAAAACGGGAACTTGGAAGCAAATGGGCACTGGTAGTTGTGGTCGGACAGTGTGTTGTTGCATGGATCATGGCGGCACTTGTCTATGCAATCTGTCTGTGTTTCTAAAACAAATATAAATTATAAAATACAGGCGTGATGATTATAAAAAAATTGTAAAAAAGTCATATCCGGTAAAGATTTTCTTTACTTTTTGATTAGGGATGGCTATAATACAAATTGGCTGTGGAAGTTGGTAGTACAAACTAACCTCCATAGAATAATACTTAGAAAGAAAAGAGGATTTGTGTACAATGAAAAATATTGATTTAAGCAAGTATGGCATTACCGGAACTACAGAGATCGTTTACAACCCTTCATATGAAACACTTTTCGAGGAAGAGACTAAATCTACTCTTGAAGGATATGAAAAAGGACAGGAAACAGAGCTTGGCGCTGTTAATGTAATGACAGGTATTTATACAGGACGTTCACCTAAAGATAAGTATATTGTTGTTGATGAGAATTCAAAGGGCACTGTATGGTGGACAACAGATGGTTACAAGAACGACAATCATCCAATGACAGAAGAGACATGGGCATCCGTTAAGGATATTGCAAAGAAGGAACTTTCAAATAAGAAATTATTTGTAGTTGATGCTTTCTGTGGAGCAAACGCTGATACTCGTATGGCTATCCGTTTTATCGTAGAAGTAGCTTGGCAGGCACATTTCGTAACAAATATGTTCATCAAGCCAACTGCTGAAGAACTTGAGAACTTCGAGCCAGATTTCGTTGTTTACAACGCATCAAAGGCTAAAGTAGAAAACTATAAAGAACTTGGTCTTAACTCAGAGACATGTGTAGCATTCAACATCACAAGCCATGAGCAGGTTATCATCAATACATGGTACGGCGGAGAGATGAAGAAGGGTATGTTCTCAATGATGAACTACTACCTTCCACTTAAGGGAATGGCAGCTATGCACTGTTCAGCAAACACAGATATGAACGGTGAGAACACAGCTATCTTCTTCGGCCTTTCAGGAACAGGTAAGACAACACTTTCAACAGATCCTAAGCGTCTCCTGATCGGTGATGATGAGCACGGCTGGGATGACAACGGCGTATTCAACTTCGAAGGTGGCTGCTACGCAAAGGTTATCGACCTTGATAAGGATTCAGAGCCAGATATCTATAATGCGATCAGAAGAGATGCTCTTCTTGAGAACGTAACAGTAGATGCAAATGGTAAGATCGACTTCACAGATAAGAGCGTTACAGAGAATACTCGTGTATCTTATCCAATTGATCATATTAAGAACATCGTTCGTCCTATTTCATCAGCTCCTGCAGCAAAGAATGTTATCTTCCTTTCAGCAGATGCATTCGGAGTACTTCCTCCGGTATCTATTCTGACACCAGAGCAGACACAGTACTACTTCCTGTCAGGCTTCACAGCTAAGCTTGCCGGTACAGAGCGTGGAATCACAGAGCCGACACCTACATTCTCAGCATGTTTCGGACAGGCATTCCTTGAGTTACATCCTACAAAGTATGCTGAAGAGCTTGTTAAGAAGATGGAGAAGAGCGGAGCTAAGGCTTATCTTGTAAATACAGGATGGAACGGAACAGGCAAGCGTATCTCAATCAAGGATACAAGAGGTATCATCGATGCTATCCTTAGCGGTGCTATCCTTTCAGCTCCTACAAAGAAGATCCCTTACTTCAACTTTGAAGTACCTACAGAGCTTCCGGGTGTTGATCCGGCAATCCTTGATCCTCGTGACACTTATGCAGATGCTTCTGCATGGGAGACAAAGGCATTAGATCTTGCTGACAGATTCATCAAGAACTTTGCTAAGTACGAGAGCAACGAAGCCGGTAAGGCATTAGTTGCAGCAGGTCCTCAGAAATAATATCTGAATGATCAGAATACAATATATGTTCGTGAGATACACCTGAGACACTATAACGTCAGGATATACTTCGGACAAAGAAGAACCGGGTGTGGGTTTCACATCCGGTTTTTCTTTGTAGCAGAGCATATCGTTCTTGCTAACTATATTGTGTCTGATATTATTTGAAGAAGAACGGAGAGTTGATTGAGATGAAAGTTAGGCAGAACAGACAGGCAGAACGGCAGATGTCGGAAGCATTTATTACCAGTGTGTTTCTGGCGTTATCCGGTGGATTTCAGGATGCTTATACATATTTTACAAGAGATGAAGTGTTTTCAAATGCGCAGACAGGAAATGTAGTGCTGATGAGTCAGCATTTTATGATGGGTGAATGGCAGGCAGGACTTCGTTATCTGTATCCATTGTTTGCATTTGCATTTGGGGTGTTCTTTGCAGAACAGGTACAGGGACGGTTCAAATACGCAAAGAAGCTTCATTGGAGACAATCCATTTTATTGATGGAGATTTTAATTTTGTTTTTTGTTGGATTTTTAACAGAAGGATGGAACATGCTGGCAACGGTATTGGTATCTTTTTCCTGTGCAATGCAGGTTCAGACATTCCGGAAAGTCAACGGACATTCTTATGCGAGTACGATGTGTATCGGAAATCTCAGAAGTGGTACAGCAGCCTTATCTGTATATTTAAGAGAAAAGAAGCCGGAGCAGTTAGAAATGTCACTATATTATTTCGGTGTGATCCTGTTCTTTGCGGTCGGAGCCGGAATCGGAGGTGTTTTGTCGGTACATCTGGGCTTCCATGCTATCTGGGTATCCAGCGGATTGCTTCTTATCAGTTTCCTTCTGATGTTTAAGGATCGTCTTGAAAAAGATGTGCATGAGCTGGAGGGTGATCTGGAAGAAGATATTCAGAAACTTGGAACACAGCTCCGCGAAGAAATTAAGAAATAGATAAGAATAAAATAAAGAATATTCATTTTGTTATATTTATGAGATAATGAACGCAGAATTATTCGTTCTCAAGTGTGTTGATTATGTGGCATGCAGTAAGTATAGGATATGCAGAAAGAAATCTACAGAAAGTGAGGTGGCAACTATGCTTCAACAACAGAAGAAACAAATATGTGTGATATATTGTATCATATTGATATTAGCTGCCACCGTTTTTGGCATAGGTGATATAGAAAGTTCCAGAATGGAGCGGGGGCTTGAACAGAATAAATCTGTGCTTCGTGAAGTCCGGACGACATCAATTAATGAAATAGGGATACTTCCGACAGGAAGCGTTCTTCGTACAGTGTTTGAAACGCAGAGCCTGAAATCGTTTCAATCGGAGAAAACAGTTGATCTGTGGATCCTGGTTTTACCGTTTCTGTTTACCTTATCCGGGTTCGTTTGTGATACCAGAAAATGGTGGGTGAAGATCGGCACACTGGTGCATGCATCTCAATGGTATCGAAGGCTTGAGTATATACATAAAAAGGACGGAAAGAAACTCCTGACTTCTTACATTTGAAAACTGAATATGTAAGAAGAAAAGGAGAATAATAAAATGGGTATGGATATATTTGCTATTGTTTTTGGCGTTGTTGCAATCGGTCTCGGAGGATTCTTTTTCATTAATGAGACATTTATTAAAAAAGAATCGGATAGCGATAAGATATCTGCAGATGCAGAGAAGAACAGCAGAGAATCATAAGCAGTATACTATTATATGGGATATTATAAGAAACAATAGCTGAGACAAAAAGCTGTCGGAATTGGTCATTTATTAACCGGTTTTGCCTGATATAATGCAGGTGAAAAGGGAGATATATGATGGATTCCGGCAGCTTTTTTCACGTATGCGGTTATTTGCCGTAATTAACGCATTCCTGATATAAAATACTGGATTTTCTGTTTACAATATGTTAAAATATTCATTACATATACTTAAAAATCGACAAAAATCAGGATGGGAGATAAAGTATAGATTCGTCTGTTCAGAATGAACGATATATAAAGAAGAAAGTAAGGGATAAAATGGCAGGAACGATAGATATAAAGCCGGCGACCAAGCTGCGGTTGGCACTGGATGTGCCGGCAGAAAAACAACCGGTATTCAATATGATAAGCACACGTTGGCATTTTCAACGATTCGATATGGTGTTACTGATTTTGCCGGATTTATACAAATCTGTCATGGCGTTCCATGTATCGCAATTCCACTTTCGGAAATCCCTTTGCCAACGCTGATTTCATTTCCATATCTGATGCATGGAATTGATACTCTATTTTTCAGTTCAAATGTGTCTGATAATTTATTCATTTGACGATCCTTCTTGTCTTTGATAATTAAATGATAGTCCTTGGAGTTCACTCTGTGTCAAGCTTTTTTCAGAGATTAAAAAAATTTGTAAAAATTATGCGAATGTACGAAAAGAAATACAATAAAAATGATAAGGATTGTTGAATTATAAAAAAAGATTCTGTATAATACCATTAGAGTGTTTTATATATTCACATAATATAAAATTGAAAGGAGAAAAAATTATTATGTTACAGAACCAGGAATGGGATTCATTCACAGGTAGACTCTGGAAAGAAGAATGTAATGTCAGAGACTTCATCCAGAACAACTACACAATGTACGACGGAGACGAGAGCTTCCTTGCTGGACCAACAGATGCTACTAACAAGCTCTGGGACAAGCTTCAGGCTCTTCAGAAAGCAGAAAGAGATAACGGCGGTGTATTAAAGGAGGATGCTGATGTTGTATCAAGCATCACAGCATACGGCCCTGGATATATTGATCCTGAGACAAAGGACCTTGAGCAGGTTGTTGGTCTTCAGACAGATGAACCACTTAAGAGAGCATTCATGCCTTATGGTGGTATTAAGATGGCTGAGGAAGCTCTTGAGATGTATGGTTACAAGCCAAACGAGAACTTCCATAAGATCTTTACAGAGTATCACAAGACACATAACCAGGCAGTATTTGATGCCTATACACCAGAGATGAAAGCTGCACGTCATACACATATCGTAACAGGTCTTCCTGATACTTATGGACGTGGACGTATCGTAGGTGACTACAGAAGAGTTGCTCTTTACGGTATCGATCAGCTGATCGCTTGGAAAGAGGAAGATAAGGCAAACTGTGGCGATGGTAATATGTTTGATGATGTTATCCGTCAGAGAGAAGAGCTTGCAGAGCAGATCAGACGTCTGCAGGAGATGAAGGTTATGGCTCAGTCATATGGTTATGATATTTCTAAGCCTGCTTCAAACGCTAAGGAAGCTGTTCAGTGGTTATACTTCGGTTACCTAGCTGCTATCAAGACTCAGAACGGCGCTGCTATGTCAGTAGGTCGTGTATCAACATTCCTTGATATTTATATTGAGCGTGACTTAAAAGAAGGTACCTTAACTGAGGAAGAGGCACAGGAGTTAATCGACCATTTAGTTATGAAGTTACGTATGGTTAAGTTCGCACGTATTCCTTCATACAACCAGTTATTCTCAGGCGACCCAGTTTGGGCAACTCTAGAAGTTGCAGGTTTCGGCATGGACGGCCGTCACATGGTAACTAAGAACGATTACCGTTTCTTACATACCTTAGAGAACATGGGGCCATCACCAGAACCTAACTTAACAGTTCTATACACTGAGAAACTACCATTAAACTTCAGAAAGTATGCTGCTAAGATTTCTGTTGATACCTCATCAATCCAGTATGAGAACGATGATGTAATGCGTCCAGTATGGGGTGATGATTACTCAATCTGCTGCTGCGTATCTGCAACACAGACTGGTAAGGAAATGCAGTTCTTCGGTGCTCGTGCAAACTTAGCTAAGGCTCTTCTATACGCAATGAACGGCGGTATTGATTGCAAGACCGGTATGCAGGTTGGCCCAAGATTACCTAAGATCACCTCAGAGTACTTAAACTACGATGAGTTAATGGCAAACTACGACATCGTTCTAGAGTGGTTAGCTGATCTGTACGTTAATGTATTGAACTTAATTCAGTACATGCACGACAGATACTACTACGAAGCTGCTGAAATGGCTTTAATCGATACTGATGTACGTCGTACCTTCGCAACTGGTATTGCAGGCTTCTCACACGTAGTTGACTCATTATCAGCAGTTAAGTACGCAAAGGTTAAGCCAATCCGCAACGAGAACGGCATTGCTGTTGACTTTGAGGTTGAGGGTGACTTCCCACGTTACGGTAATGATGATGATCGTGCTGATAAGATTGCAGTATGGTTATTAAGAACCTTCTTAACCAAGTTAAAGAAGCGCCATACCTATCGTAACTCAGAGGCTACAACCTCAATTCTTACCATTACTTCTAACGTTGTATACGGTAAGGCTACAGGTTCATTACCTGATGGCAGAAAGGCAGGCGAGCCTTTATCTCCTGGTGCAAACCCATCATACGGTGCAGAGAAGTCTGGTTTATTAGCATCTCTAAACTCAGTTGCAAAACTACCTTACGAGTATGCTTTAGACGGTATTTCAAACACCCAAACCATCAGCCCAGATGCATTAGGTCACTCAGAGGAAGAGCGTGTTAAGAACTTAGTTCAGGTAATGGACGGTTACTTTAACCAGGGAGCTCACCACCTGAATGTTAATGTATTCGGTACTGAGAAGTTAATCGATGCTATGGAGCACCCAGAGAAGCCTGAGTATGCAAACTTCACAATCCGTGTATCTGGTTATGCTGTTAAGTTCATCGATTTAACTCGTGAGCAGCAGTTAGATGTAATTTCTAGAACTTGCCACAAGGCAATGTAATTTAGAAAAATTACACTATAATCTGTATAAAGAGGGCGCCTTTTGGCGCCCTTTGTCTGAATAAGATAGAATTACTTATAACGATTCAGAGCATCAAGTATCTATCAGAAACTAGAATTTATAGGACACATGTAATGACTCAAGGTTATATCCACTCTTTTGAAACTTTTGGATCTGTAGACGGACCTGGTGTTCGTTTCGTGGTCTTTATGCAAGGTTGCCCAATGCGTTGCCTTTATTGTCATAATCCAGATACTTGGAAAATGAAAACAGGGGAGACTTACGATGTTGATACTGTAGTCAATAAGGCCATGCGTTATAAAAACTACTGGGGCAAAGATGGCGGCGTTACAGTAAGCGGTGGCGAAGCATTAGTTCAAATTGAATTTGTAACTGAATTATTTAAAAAGTTCAAGGAACTTGGTGTAAACACCTGTCTTGATACTTCAGCAGGTCCTTATAGAGATACTGATGAGTATAAGCAAAAGTTCGATGAGCTTATGAAATACACAGATCTTGTGTTATTAGACATTAAACACTCTGACAGTACCGAGCACAAAAAGCTAACAGGTATTGGTAATGAGAATATTCTAGCCTGCGCTCATCATTTAGATGAACTGCATATTCCTGTATGGATAAGACATGTTTTGGTTCCAGGTATTACCGATAACAATGAGCAGTTGCAGAACGTAAGAAAGCTCATTGACTCATTATCAAATGTCAAAAAAGTAGAGGTGCTTCCTTATCACTCTTTAGGTGTACATAAATATGAGTCTTTAGGTATTGATTACAAGCTCAAAGATACTCCAATGCCTGATAAAGCATCTGTAGAAATTGCTTGTAAGATCTTAGGTGCGCATCAAGATTAAGCAGGATCCTGAGAAAATATTCATACAAGAGACAAATATTTTAGTTTTACATAGCGATCTCTTCTGTAAAAATTCTGAAATGTTTGCATCGGCTAAATGATTCGGATGCAAACATTTACATTTTTAGTCAATTTTTGTCTAATCTCCAACTTATTTCTTCATGTTTTGAAATTGTGTCTTACTATCTGTATTTAACAAAGCAACTTTTACTTCAATTTCTTTACGCTAACAGCACAGCTCTTTCCGGCAAAGGTAACACCATCAACATTTTTTAGAGAAATGCTGATAACAGGATACTGTCCCATGAACTTAGAACAGAACTCTTTGTCCTCAAGTATCCTGGTGCCTTGAAAGTATTTAAGATGTAATGAGTTATCAAAAGGCTTTTCAGAATTTATCTTTAAGAAAGACTCAAACATGGTCATGAGCAAAGTCTTACCAAAACGTCTTGGTCTTGTAAACAACAGAACTTTTGTAGAACTTGTAAAAACAGTCTTTAAGTACTCTGTCTTATCTACAAAGTAACAATTACCGTCTTTTAGTTCTTCATAACAGCCAGGATTATCTGGTGTAAGGGTAAAATTTCATTATCGCTCATTTTATTAATTCTGATTTTTTATTGCTAATGCTTAATTATAGTCTGTTCAGTTAGTCAAAAGAATATTTTGAACATAACTCTTAGCATCGATCTTTCTTTATATCTATTTATTTATATATGAATTTTGCTGATTCTAAAAATCATATTACATTCACAACTCATTAAGTTTACCTAATTTTATTAAAGATCACGATGTATTCAATATATTATTATTAAACACTATATATTTTAATATAAACAACTACCTATTTACTTGCTAAATAGGTAGTTGTTAAAATTTATGTGCTAGGGCACAGTAGCATTAAAACTGTTCTGCTTTTTACTTTAATCTTGTTGCCTGCGTGATACCTGGTACTCATATAGAATGGAGTTACGTCTTTACCAGGTCCTAGAGATGTATTGATGAACTGGTACCAGCTTTTATCAAGGTGACCTGGAACGCATGGTATTTCGATGGTCAAATCTTCCCAAAAGGCATTAACAAAGATGTAGGCATACATTTCTTGTTTACTGTAGTAGTATAAAAAGCCAATTGAGTGGGACATATCAGACCAATCTGGCTGGAATGGTTTTATACCATGCCACTGGATCTTGGCATTAGTGAGCAATTTGTCTAATTTATGGTGAGGTGTATCATTTACATGCTTAATTTTACCGATTCTGGAAAGACCAATTAGTGTCTTGGTAAAATCAAACATCTCACGCTGTTGCTCATTAAGATCCCAGTTTAAATAGCTAAGCTTATTGTCCTGGCAATAGGCATTGTTATTACCATTTTGAGAGCGCAGTACTTCATCTCCCATACAGATCATTGGAGTACCCAGTGAGAGCATGGTAATTGCCATGAAGTTTTTCACCTGACGAAGTCTTAATTCATTTAAATGAACATCATCTGTAGGGCCCTCAAAGCCGTAGTTTGCTGAATAGTTGTTATCATTACCATCACGGTTATGTTCACCATTAGCAAGATTATGCTTGTTTGAATAGCAAACCAAATCGTACAAGGTAAAGCCATCATGACAGGTGATAAAGTTAACAGACTTTTGAGCATCAACCATATGCTCGTTGTAAATATCAGGAGAACCTAAAAGTCTTAAAACAAACTTTTTGACCATACCAGGATCTGCTCTCATGAAGCTTCTGACATCATCTCTGAACTGTCCGTTCCACTCTCTCCATTTAGAGCCTGAAATAGCACCTAACTGATACAGACCGCCTGCATCCCATGGCTCTGCAATTAACTTGGCCTCAGCAAGTCGTCTGTTTGCATCAATAGACAACAATGTTGTGTTGTCGTTCATTGGGGCGCCAAATTTGTCACGGGTTAGAATAGATGCTAAATCAAATCTAAATCCGTCAACATGCATCTTCTCATGCCAGAAGACAAGTGAGTCAATAATCAGGTTTCTTACAACAGGCTGGTTAGCATTTAAAGAGTTGCCACATCCAGAGTAGTTCTGATAATAGCCATCTTTAATGATGTAGTAGCCATCCTTATCAAAACCTTTAAAACAGTAACTAGGACCGTTCTCATCACCTTCAGAGGTGTGGTTGTAAACCACATCTAGGATAACCTCGATGCCGTTTCTGTGAAGGGCTTTGACCATGTCACGGAACTCTTTTACAGGTCCTTCAATACTTTTATCGGAACTGTAGCCTTCGTGTACTGAGAAAAATGCCATAGGACTGTAGCCCCAATAGTTATCCATATTAGGTCTAGCATCCTTTTCATCGAACTGATATACAGGCATGAGCTCTACTGCTGTGATACCTAGCTCTACAAGATAAGGGATCTTTTCAATAAGACCTTTGTAGGTGCCTCTTATCTCATCTGAAAGACCTGAACTTTTATCAGCCGTAAATCCTTTTACATGCATCTCATAGATGATGGTGTTCTCAAGTGAATGGTGAGGAAAAGTATCAATACCCCAATCGTACTCGTCCACATTGATGACAGCACTCTTAGGTGCATATTTAAAAGCAAGCTTCTCGTCTTTAGGTAAGAATCTTTTGTAATCATCAGGGAAGAGTACTCTTTTTCCATATGGGTCAATTAAGATCTTGTTAATCTCTTCTGCCTGAGATTGAGCCTGTGGACTGTCTACAGTTTTTGTTACTCTATAAGCATAGATTTGACCAGCACCTATATTGTGAACAAATACATGCCAAAAGTAGGTGGATTTAAAAACTGTAGAGGACAGATGTACTACATAAGGGGAATCGTCATCTACTGCATCGAACAGTAAAAGATCAATTTCGGCTGCATCTGGTGCCCAAACGGCGAAATTTACACCATCTTTTTCAATAGTTGCACCTAAATGTCTGCAGTGACCTTGTGAAATAATATAATTCTTGTTGCTCACGTATACCGATCCTTGATAAAAATTGGTTTATATATTTGTTCATATTCTGAATATAGATTGAGCTTAGTTGAAATTAAGTTCAGTTTAATAAAATGAACTCTCTAATCTTATTCACTTTTTTTATTTTGTGCTCATACGCACTTACACAATTGTTGTACTCAATTGTAGCAATCATGCTTTGAAAACTCTTACAGCTTATTCCTCTTTCTGTGATGAAATTCATCAATAATGCTTTACTTCTAAATTTAAAGCACCGGTGTAAAACATAATTAAAATAAACTAAACAATAAAATCTATCTCAATGTTCATTTTTAGGGCGTAGTTAATCATTATGACCTAAATTATGTTATTTTTGATGGTATGCAAAACAACTATGGATGCAACTGATTTTGCAAAAGTTCTCTTTTACGAGGATCACCATTTCGTTTACCAAAGATGTAAATTGATTAGCAAATTGAGTATGCACAACACAATTCTTCATTGGAGTTTATAGTATGGCAGATTTAAACTACATTGCAGCAGGTCGAATCAACACCACACCTCTCGATCTTAATGGCAATCTTGATAAAATTCTCAAACAATGCGCACAAGCTGTAAAAGAAGGTATCTCCATTATAGCTTTTCCAGAACTTGCAATTTCTGGTTACAACTGTGGTGATCTGTTCTGGCACAGTGAGTTAACAAAAGGTGCACAGCATGCTTTGTTAAATTTAAAGTACTCACTGCCTGAGGGGATAGTTGTAGGTGTAGGTTTGCCTTTAACTGGCTCTGACAATAAGTCTTATGATGCTTATGTACTATTAAAGAAAAGCAAGATCATAGGTGTAAGTGTTTTACACTCATGCTATAACAGCTGTGACTCAAGAGTTCGTTTCTTTAGAACTCCTTGTGTAGATGGTTTATCTTTTAATATAGGATCTGAAATCTTTACCCCAAGTAATACTTTTGACGTCGAATTAAACGGTTCAACTAAAAAAGTGGGTATTTACTTTAATGAAGGTGATTTAGCTTATCTTGATAAGGTAGAGCTTTTAATCTGTCCTGAGGCCAAGCGTTTTGAACTTTTTGATGACAAAAAGCGTGTTGTAGATGCTGTAGCCTTATCTTCAAATCTAAAATGTACCGTTGTAACAACTAACTTATTAGGCTGTGAAAGCGGTTCTGATATCTTTGATGGTCTGTCAATTATTGCTGATGACGGTAAGTTAGTCTCACAGAGTAACTATCTGTCATTTAAGCGAGCTGATTTTGTAACAGCATCATCAGGCATCAGTGAGTTCTTAAATGAGTACGACACTATTGTTAGAGCTGTAGCATTAGGTCAGTTTGACTGGATGTTAAAGACCCGTTCTCATGGTTTTGCATTATCTATGTCAGGTGGTGCTGATTCAGGTCTTTGTGCAACTTGTGTCTGCTATGGTCAGTTAGCAGCACTACAAGAGTTAGGCTATGACGAGTATAAAGAGCTTTTATCTGCATTAAAGTTTGAGGTACCTGCTTTTACAGGTGATAAACAGTCATATGTAAAAGAAAAGATCATGCCTCAGGTCTTAACCACTGTATATCAAGGCTCAGCTGTATCAGGCTCTGTAACCAGAACTGCAGCAGAAAAAGTTGCTCATAACATCGGAGCAACTCATTATGAGTGGTCAATTGCAAAGTTAGTTGAAGATTATGTTGCTATCATCAATGGAACAACACCTGATGATAAGCTTAACTGGGATCGTGACGATTTGACATTACAAAACATTCAGGCTCGTTCTCGTGCACCTGGTATCTGGATGATCGCAAACCGTTATAACAAGCTTTTAATGTCAACCTGTAATGCTTCAGAGGATGCTGTAGGTTATTGCACTATGGATGGAGATACAGCAGGTGGTCTATCTCCAATTGGTGATATTTCTAAGAGCAGAATTCTAAAAATCAATCAGCATATAGCTGATGATGGTATTGAGGTTGTAAATGGAGGCTTGAAACTTGATGTGCCTGATATGTCATATATTTCAGCTCAGGCTCCAACTGCTGAATTAAAGCCAGGTCAGACTGATGAGCGTGACTTAATGCCTTATGTGATTTTAGATAGAATTCACGTTTTACATCAAGAAGAGCTATTCACTCCACAGAGAATTTTAGATACTTTAGCAGAAGAGTATCAGAATTTCTCACGTGATGATCTAAAGTTGTTTGTAACTCGTTACTTTACAAGACTTGCTGTAAATCAGTGGAAGAGAGAAAGGGGCGCTACCACTTTTCATATTGAGAAGACTGATTTAAATGCAAAATCAGGCTTTATCTTCCCATTACTAAATGATGGTTACAGATCATTGCTTGAAGATCTTAAATAACGTTTAGTACTAAAAAGTCTTAGATGCGCCTAACTTAACGAGTTTTTACTTCAATCAGTTAGGCGTCTTGGAACTTAAGGTCAATTTCAAGAGATCTGAATATGTAATATTGTTTTGTTTTACAATATTAAATTGTTGTCAATTATGATTGTTGTCTGCAATATGCATCTTTCTAAAGCTTTTTGCTAATTGATTTCTTAAATAGGGAAAAGAGATTATTGATGTCCCATTTTTTTTTGTTCTGCCTCCAAAATTTTCTCAATGAATAATCAATAAGGTTTAACCATTTTTTTTATGTACTTAAAAGAAAGAGATAAAAAAGTTATAATAAAAGGTTACAAGCGTATATGTTAAAAGGTAACTAATGAACAAAAAACACCCAGCTCAAAGACTTGATGTGATCATAGAGCAAGGATCACTATCTCCATTAGCAGGATTGAAGAAATTCTGGCCATTTTTAAAACCATATATCTTTTTAACCATATTAGGTGTGTTGCTTACTATCCCCGTAGGTGGATTAGATGCAGCTGTTGCATCGTTCTTAAAGCCATTTATGGATAACGTAATGGTGGATAAAAATACTGAATTTGCTTTAAAGGTTCCTTTTATTATTATTGGATTTACCTTAGTGCAAGGTATCTGTATTTATACCTCAAATATCGTCAATACCTATGTAGGTTCAAGAATTTCAACTGATTTGAAATTAGCTTTATATAAGAAGTTATTAGTTAGTGAATCTGCTTTCTTTGATAAGAATACCTCAGGTATTGTTCTTTTAAGATTCTGTAATGATGCAGATTCTGCTACTACAGGTCTTATTACTAACGTAAAACTCTTCTTATCGAAGTTCTGGTCCTCATTAGGGTTATTGGCGGTTCTGCTTTGGAACTCATGGCAATTGTCTTTCATTGCCTTAGGTGTACTGGTTTTATTGGTGATCCCAATGAGGATTGCCAGAAAAAAGGTTATGAAGATCATGTCTAAGAATGTTGAGGCTCAGACAAAGATCAACACTACCTATGTAGAAACCTATTCTGGTATCAAGATCATCAAATCCTTTAACCTTATCAAGACTATGTATGAGAAGTTTCATAGAGAAGTTGAGGATATCTTTAAATTCTCTATGAAGATGACAAGAGATACCAACTGGTTATCTCCTGCAATGCATTTAGTTACAGCTTGCGGTGTAGCAGGCGTGCTTTACTATGGTATGTATTTAATTACCACAGGTGTAATCACCTCAGGTACTTTCGTAGCCTTCCTAGCTGCTCTAATCATGCTATATACTCCAATTAAGAGTATTGGCAACAACTATGTTGGTCTGCAAACAGCTTTATTAGCATTAGAGCGTATCTATGTGATCTTAGATGCACCTTCATTTGAAGCAAATGATGGAGAGGGTAAAAAAGAACTTAAAGCTATATCAAAAGAGATTAAGTTTAACCATGTAAACTTCTCCTATGACGGTCAGAGAATGATCTTAAAGGATGTGAACTTATCAGTTCCGGTAGGTAAGAAAGTAGCCTTAGTAGGTAACTCTGGCGGTGGTAAGTCAACAGTATGCTCTTTGATTCCAAGATTATATGAATTAGATTCAGGTTCTATTACCGTTGATGGTACTGATATCACTGAATTTACCTTATCATCTTTAAGAGACAAGATCTCTATGGTGTTCCAGGACAACTTCCTCTTTGATGGTACAGTTAGACAAAACTTAATGTATGGTAAAGCTGATGCTACCGATGAGGAGATTAACCGTGCTATCAAGAGTGCATATCTTGATGAGTTTGTACAGAAATTGCCAAATGGTATTGATACTGTAATCGGTGAACGTGGTTTACTTTTATCTGGTGGTCAAAAGCAGCGTTTAGCTATTGCAAGAGCAATTTTAAAAAATGCGCCAATCGTAATCTTAGATGAGGCTACCTCTGCTCTTGATAATAAGTCAGAGAAAGTGGTTCAAAGAGCATTAGATAAGCTTATGGAAGGCAGAACTACCATAGTGATTGCTCACAGACTTTCAACTGTTATGGATGCCGATAAGATCTTAGTTATCAATGACGGTCAGGTTGTTGAAGAGGGGACACATAATGAGCTGTTAGAGAAAAATGGCGCTTATGCTGTACTTTACAGATCACAGTTCTCTAAAGCACATCACACTGAGACTGAGAATACATCTTCTTTAGATGATAAATCAGATTCAGATTTGTTATCAGTTGAAACAACATCTAAAGATGTTGTTGAAAAAATAACTAAAGAGTAGTTTTACTGTTTCTCTCTTTAGCTTATTCTTACATATGCTCATATTATCAATGGTGCTGTTGGATTTATAAGTTTATCAACAATGTCGATAAGCTTTTATGGGTAGACTATCGCGGACAGCACCATTCAAGTCTTAAAACATTCAAGTCTTAAAAAGGCCAAGTTAAAATATTTATATTTTTATCAGATCAATCTCTGGGAAAAAATACATTGCTATGCTTTTATTGCAATTAAAATTATTAAATGTGCCCAAATACCTATTCGTTGCGAAATTTTTACGGTGCGAAAATCTTTGCCTGCAATAGATTGGAAGTATTCTCAAACAGCATTTTAGCTCTAAAAACTTGAGTTTTCTTTTTAGAAAATCAACTTTCACTGTATAATCTTTAGTAGGAATAGGAGAAAATAGATATGAAAAATATCAGTTCAACAGGCTCATTTATAAACTTTTATCTAAATAATTACATTTATATAGATAAAACGAAGTATATTAGTGACATTGTAAAGCTTGAAAGA
>ENA-OPNI01000352-OPNI01000352.1-human-gut-metagenome-genome-assembly--contig:-NODE-352-length-16109-cov-6.844213_pt1 | contig 16109 bp, 17 predicted proteins | sample MGYA00241538_ERZ501773 | MGnify/ENA primary metagenome ERZ501773 (study PRJEB25962, sample SAMEA2042556) | human gut metagenome | biome: human gut; feature: human-associated habitat; material: faeces...
GAGGGGAGTGCCCCCATCCAGTACGGCTATTTTTGTGCCATTCACCACTCAGGAGCTTTTCCAGAGAGGGGATGAGGCATTGTATTATGGTCTGAATGCGCTTTCCAACAATATGATCATGGTGGACAGAAAGAAACTGAAAAATCCGAATGCACTGATCCTTGGTACACCGGGATCCGGCAAGTCATTTTCTGCAAAGAGAGAGATTGCCAACAGTTTTCTGGTTACGGATGATGACATTATCATCTCGGATCCGGAGTCAGAGTATTCTCCGCTGGTTGCAAGGTTCGGTGGTCAGGTTATCAGGATCAGTCCGACATCCGACCAGTACATCAACCCTATGGACATCAATATGAACTATTCGGATGACGACAATCCGATTGCACTGAAAGCAGATTTTATCTTGTCCTTATGTGAGCTGATCGTCGGGAATAAGGATGGTCTGCGTCCGGTAGAAAAGACGGTCATTGACCGCTGTATCAGGCAGATCTATCAAAAATATTTTGAAAATCCGGGTCCGGAGAATATGCCGATCCTTGGAGATCTGTATGAGGCACTACTTTCCCAGGAGGAACCGGAGGCAAAGCATGTGGCAACCGCCCTTGAAATCTATGTGTCAGGTTCCCTGAATGTATTCAACCACAGAACCAATGTGGAGCTTACGAACCGCCTTGTATGTTATGACATCAAGGATCTTGGAAAACAGCTGAAAAAGATTGGAATGCTCGTGGTACAGGATCAGGTATGGGGACGAGTAACGGAGAACCGTATCCAGGGAAAATCTACCAGATACTATATGGATGAGATGCACCTTCTTCTTCGTGAAGACCAGACGGCAGCCTATACGGTTGAAATATGGAAGCGTTTCAGAAAATGGGGAGGAATCCCGACCGGCATCACCCAGAATGTAAAGGACCTTCTTGCTTCCAAGGAAGTGGAGAATATCTTTGAAAACTCTGATTTCATCTATATGCTCAACCAGGCAGTAGGTGACAGACAGATCCTTGCTAAGCAGTTAAATATCAGCCCTCACCAGCTTTCGTATGTAACACATTCGGGAGAAGGCGAAGGGCTTTTATTCTATGGAAATGTGATCCTTCCATTCGTGGACAGATTCCCGGCAAATACGGAACTTTACCGTATCATGACAACCAGACTGTCCGAAGTGGCTGATGCAAAGAAGGAACAGTCAGCGTAGAGGCTGTTTCTTCGGAAAGGATAGAGCATGAATGAAGAAAAATATACAAGGAATTCTGCTAAGAAGTCCACCCGGAAGAAAAAAGTGAATCCGGATATCCATGCAGGGAAAAGCCACGGCAAAAAGCTGAAAAATGATTCATCGGCAGCCAGGAGTTACCGTGATAAGATCCGGTATGGGAAAAAGGATAATTCGCTTTCAGTCAGCGAAGCAAAAGAACTTCGCAGCATGAAGAAGCAGGGGAGAAGGAGGATATATAAAAATCAGGCCGTTGCAGCCACGGTAAGAAAAACCACGATTAAAAATGAGGACGACAACAGTGGAACAGACAGCCTGAATGCCGGACTGGCAGCAGTGGAAGCAGGCATTGGAAAAGTACGGGAACATGGACAGGCAAGGAAATATTCTTCCAAAATCCATAACCGCAGTGACCATCTGGATGCCGTGCAGGCAGCGAAAGGAGCAAAAGAAGCCGGAGAGGCGGGAGAAAGCACCATGTCAGCTACCGTGAAGAAAACACGCAAAAAGCTGATGCAGAGGGAATTTGCTGAGGCGGCAGCAAAGAAGCAGGCAAAGGAAGCTGCAAACGGGGCAGGAAAGATCAGCAAAAAGCTGACGGATCAGGCGGAGGACCTGATGGGAAGGCTTGCAGAGATGCTGAAAGAATTCTGTGAAGACCATCCGATCGGCATGATCATAGCGGTGGCAATTCTGATTGTTGTTCTCGTATTATCAGGAGCACTGACATCCTGTTCTGCTCTTGGAAGCGGCATAAACAGTGGAACTGTGGCAACTTCATTTACCGCTGAGGATGATGATATCAGGCAGGTGGAAGCAGATTATGTGGCACTGGAGACGGTGCTGCAGAATAAGGTGGACAGCATTGAGACAGATCATCCAGGATATGACGAATACAATTATTCACTTTCAGAGATATCCCACAATCCTTTTGAACTGGCGGCACTGCTGACGGTTCTGTATGAGGACTATACACCGTCAGAGGTTCAGTCAAAATTACAGACCATCTTTGATTATCAGTATACGCTGACATCAACGGAAGTTGTGGAGATCAGAACCAGGACAGAGACCAGATGGCATTATGTGACACATTACCGGGATGAGGAAAGAACCGGATACCGCCTGGTAAATGGTCATCTTGAATCCTATACCTATACCGTGTCAGTTCCATATGAGGTATATGAACCCTATGAGGTTGAAGTGGAGTATGAGTACAAGATACTGAATACAACGCTGACCAACAATGGAATATCCGCAGCTGTCAGTGCACTGAATCTGACGCAGGATCAGATGGAACGGTATACGCTGCTTCTGGAGACCAGGGGCAACAAGCCGGATATCTTCGGGGATAATGTATATGCAAATCCGGGTGTATCAGAGGAATATGAGAGATATGCCGTACCGGGAGAATACCTGACGAACCAGCAGTTTTCCAATATGCACCGGGAAGCCGAAAAGTATCTTGGATATCCTTATGTATGGGGAGGATCCTCACCAGGTACAAGTTTTGACTGTTCCGGTTTTGTATGCTGGGTATTTTCAAACAGCGGCGTACATAACCTGCCAAGAACCACAGCACAGGGCATTTATGACCAGTGTACTTCGGTATCCGCATCGGAAGCAAAGGCAGGAGATCTCATATTTTTTACAAAAACTTATAATGCAGGGCGAACCGTCACACATGTTGGTATTTATTGTGGAAACGGTACGATGGTGCATTGTGGTGATCCAATCCAGTATACCTCAATCAATACCTCTTACTGGCAGAGCCATTTTTATGGTTTTGGAAGATTAAATTAGCGAAGGGAGGAAGATCAGTTGTCAGTAGAAAGAATCAATGCACAGCTTAAAAAGGTCAGAGAACAGATAGCACAGCTACAGGCAAAGGAAAAAGACCTTGCAGAACAGAAACAGATGGCGGAGGATGCCGAAGCCATGAAGATCATACGAAAATATAAAATCTCATCGGAGCGTTTGCAGATGTTAAACAAGCTCAGTGAGGATGAAGTCAGAAATTTATTACAGAAACGGGAACAGGAAAAGGAGGTTTCAATCAATGAAAAACAGGAAATTATCGGCTAGGGCGGTAGTGTCCCTTATGCTGTCGGCAATACTTTTTTGTATGCCGATTGGGGCATTTTTTGCCAACAGGACAAATACGATAGAGGTTCATGCGGAGGATACTGCCGAGCAGAAAACGGAAAGTGCAAGTGACGCAGAAAATACAGTTACACCCGGCAATGGCAGGGAAGAAAATTCAGGAACAGATACCGGAGAGGGAAAGACGGAAAATTCCACAGAAGCACATTTTTCATTGTTGATTTTGCTGTCAAAAAATCAATTATACAGACGATTACAAATACTATTGATAACTTTTTTACTACTTCACCATAACCATATCATTTTTCCTACTTTTTTCAATATATCTTGCACGAAGTACGATTTTTTCAACACAAAATACGACAAAACGTAAATTTCTCCCCATCTTAGCCAATCTTATGTAAAAGCAGTCACAAATTTAATATATCATTTTAAGAGGATTTTCTATTGCACATATCGTTTCACTGCAATCTTTCCCATAACCATAAATACTGCTACCAGGACTATACTTACATACCCAGCATAAAAATAATCTTGCAGATCCAGACAAAACAAAATGATAAGAACACATACCTGCAATGCCGTTATGCAATGTGTTACCCTTGCATAATACTTTCTTTCTTCCTCATCAAGAGGTTTATTGATACTTTCCACTGGGGCAAGGACAATAATAATTACCACTGCAAGAACTCCGATCAATAAAATCACGGCATTAGGAACATTTTTCATTACAGGCTCATATGTATAAACCGGAATAAATAAAATTGCCATTGATATCAAAAAACAGCCGATTCTACTCTTACAGTGGCTGCCCCCACTATAGCTTCTCAACGAGGCATAAAATAACAGGAAGACCAGAACAAGTCCCGGTCTCCCCGTCACAATGCCAAATATTCCAGAAGCCAAAAGGTTTCCTGCAACAACAATGCCATTTTCTATCCCATATTGGTACAGTTCTGCATCCTCTTTTTGCACAATCTCCTTTTGTATCAATATTTCATTTATCTTCTTTGCAAATTTAGCAATCATACCCTGTTACCACCTTAAAATTTTCTAAGTTTTTTCGCATTATCCGGTAACTTGTCCTGTCCGAAAATAAACCAGCAGCAACGGTTCATATTGGTTGCAGTTACCGTAAGGGCAAGTGCTGCCACGCTGGTTAATGCTCCATGACTGAGTCGGTTCATCAATCTTCTTAATTTTGACATATATGTATGTCCTCCTTTGCATTTGATGAATGCACTATATCATACTTTACAGGAAAATGCGGCAAAGTGTAACAGATTGACATTTAAGTGTAACGCTTTGCATTTATTCCTTCACTTCAATTCCATAGAGCATTGCTGAAACCTCAAATATATCCCCTTTATCTGTAAAACTTACCGTTCCATTGTATTTTTCTACCACTTTGCGGACACTCTGAACACCATGCCCATGTCGGATATTATCTTTCTTGGTTGTTTTCAGGCTTTTATTTTTCTTTCCTGTTTTGCTGTTTGTTATTACAAGAAGCAAAATCCCCGACTGGTACTTATTTTCAATCTTTACAAAACGCTGTTCCTCCGGCACCTTGCTACAGGCTTCTACCGCATTATCCACAAGATTTCCATACAATACACCTATATCCCCATGATCAAGCTGCATCTTCTTTGGAATACGAATAGATGTTTCTACTTTTATCCCCCTTGCCTTTGCCCTGCCAAATTTAATGCGGAGCACAGAATCTACGATTGGATTATCAGAATACTGCTTTTCATCTATCTGCTCAAATTCTATGCACATCGCACCGATTTTCTCTGAAAGTTCATGCCCATCACTATTTTCCAACAGATGATACAGTTCATGCAATTTATGTTTCATATCGTGCTTTAACTTCTGCACTTCCTTATTCTGTTTTTCTGCTTCTTCATAATAGATGTCTTTATAGTGCATTTCTTCCCTGTACATTGCATCCTCATACTGTTTTTGCACAAGATAATTAAAACGTTCCATCATATACAGCATAAAATAATCTGTCAGGACAATGGAAATTACAATACTGGCACACATAAGCAGGCTTTTTTCACTGCCAGCTTCCAATGACAAAAGAATAACAAAGCAGCAGTTCAACACCGTAAAGGCAAATACCATAACAAGCACACCCAAAATTTCTTTCGGAAAATCAGCAATCTGCATCCCTTTCTTTGAAATCAATTTTGACAGAATATACATCACATTTCCACGAACAAAGCTGCATATTACCATTACAAAATAATATTTATAACTTTCTCCCATATGAAAATTCATAGCATGGAGTAACAGCAAGGCTACAGGTTCAAACAGCATTCCAATACCCATGAATGTCACAATATTTATAATTCTCGTCCACATTCCTGATTCATAATAAAATGATAACAGTATAAGCACAATCAAAAGAGTCGCAAGATTCAGATACGGATTTTTTATGCTACTGACAAATGTCCATATAATTGCAGCAATGGTAAATCCAGCCCATATCCATACCTTTGATACTGGTTTCATTTTCTTATTGGAATGAAAATAATACATAAACACTGCCAGATCAAACAGGCTGATGGCAAAGCGTATCACATATTCCATCCTTAAACCATCCTCCTTACAAACTCCATATGTTTTTCTTTTAAATTCTGCTTATGGGAGCGGGCAATCAGAAGTCTTTCTTCATTGTCCATCACTACTTCATCTCCATCAATCGCCCTGATATGCCCAAGATTGATGATATATGATACATGAATATGGGCAAAGACCTTATCATCAAGCTGTTTCCATATTTCTTCAGTTGTCATATTTGCCTTGAAATTTTCTGAGATCGTATGTATCACTGCCTGACGACCTTTCTTCTCAAAATACACAATATCATCGCAGCTAATACGAAACTGATTTTTTCGGAACTGAAAGACAAAGTCACGCTTTATCATATGAAGATACTGCATGGCTTTTAAAAGGACGGACTCCAGCTTTTCCACTGTAATCGGTTTAGAAATATAGTCAAAGGTAATAACCTCAAAAACATCCATAACATACTGCGTATATCCAGTCAGGAATACAAACAATGCTTTGGCATCTATTTTCCGGATTTCTTTTGCAAGCTGCAAACCATTCATCTCCGGCATTTCAATGTCAAATATATACAGATGATACATTTCCCCATCATCTATAACATGCTTCAGCAACTCCTTCGCTGTAAAATACACTTCATAAGAAAACTGGTACTGCGCTAACTTATCAAAAGCACTTTCCAGCATTTCTACATCTGTTCTGCTGTCATCACAGACCGCAATATTAAGCATAACACTTCCTCCTTTTCGGGCTTGGAAGTAGGAAGCACTTCAATTTATCTAATCAACTTAGATAAATAAGCCAGCACACGGTCAAAAAAATCATTTCTCTGCTCCTTTGTGCTGTTCGCAACATAGTAATCCAGATTAAAATCTTTCATACTGCTCTCACCTGTTATCAGATATGTAGGATCAATTCCATATTTATGATAGAGTGTCAACACTTTATCTACAGATATTCCCGTTATACCCGCCTCAAGCTTTCGATAATGTTCTACTGTAACATCCAATACATCCGCAATTTCTGACTTTTCGAGGTTCATATTCAGTCTTGCCTCTCTTAGTCTCTTTCCTATCTGTATATTGGCATCTTTTCTTCCTGTGTCCAAGATTTTGCACCTCTTTTCCATGTTAATCATATCAATGGGACTTTGATTCTCATAGTCCAGAAAACAACCCAACGCACATCATTTTATGCTCGTAAGTAGGTTAATTTGTGCTTTTATTAAAAAAACGAATGGCACATCTGATACCATTCGTCTTTATCTGCTTTATATTCTGTTGTAAATCCTATTAGCGGACGTTTTTTGGCTATTTATCATATCCATCACTGCATTTCTTTTACTCTGACATCCACAGTGTTTTTAAAATTTTCAATCTGATGTGAATACTGTTCATTCATAAGCGTGGAATGAATCATAAAATCCGCTGTTGCAATATTATTAGCAATCGGTATAGCAAAAATATATAAGAAACTGCAACGGACAGAGAATATTTACACACTTTCTGCCCGTTGCAATTTTTGTCTATTTATTTTTTTATTTTGGCAAGTAATATCCCCCTTCGTGTTTTATAATGACAGCGTAAACAGAAAGGAGATGAACTTCCATGAGAAACAAATTCCACAACTTTATTGAAAACTTACTTAGCTTTTATGCAAACTTTTTCACACACAGATTTTACCCTATGTAATATGCAGTTGTCCCACAAACAGATCTTGCAGAACATTATGGTAATAGCCATAGGAAAACGAAAGAAGATAAACTTCCATGAAAAATAAACTTCACAACTTTATTGAAAATATACTTAGCTTTTATGCAACTTTCTTCACAAGAGGATTTTATCGTTTTTAAATATCATTCAATACTTTCCTCGATTCGCCCATCCGTCAAATCATAACTCATATCAAGAAAATCTAATATCTTTGCCTCCTGGACTGTCCCATCCAGAAGAATTGTGATCCAATTACTTTTATCCATGTGATATCCCGGCAGGAAGCCTTTCATGTGTGTCATAACACTTATCATATCCGGCTTACATTTTACAACCATAATATCAACCCTATCTTTTGTATCCAATCCGATTTTAAAGCCTTCCAAATTCATAAATACTGCATACCATTTTCCATTGTCATTACGAAGTATTGCACTATCTGGTAAATCATTCCACAGATATTCTGGAATTGTTCCATATTGTTTTTTTACATATTGAAATATAGTGTCTCTGTACATACTGTGTATACCTCTGATCCTGTAATTTCATATTTGAATATAATCATATCATATTTTCCTCATATACAGTTATTTAAGATTTAGCGTATTACTATTGGAATGCTCAAAATAAAAAGATGCAGAAATGTATAATTGTTGATAATATACATCTCTGCATCTTTGGGATTTTAACTTTCATGTACAGCATATTCCGCACTAATATGGAGGAATATTATCCTATTTAAGTTTCATACGGCACACCATACATAGAATAATTAGAATTAACCTGCATGATGCAAATTCTCTCTATTTTTCTTTTTTATCGACAAGCATCTAATAATATTTCACATTTTCTGCCAGAAATAATACTTTTTGTCCCAAAAGCAAAAAAGACTTGCTACTCTGAAAAGATTTTCTTATATTTATTCTGCTTTTTCCAACATAACATTTAGTTCATCACTTTTCCCTACCAAATCATCATATCTCCCTAAATCTGCAACCACTCCCTCCTTCAGTACAACGATCTGATCCACTTTGCTCAATACCTCTTTCTTATGTGTTATCACTATCACTGTTTTGTCTTTTAGCCGAGTATCAAGCAGTCCGTTTATCTGCTGTTCTGAATAAGCATCTGTGTTTGAAGTAGCTTCATCAAATATAATAATCGGCTTGTCATGCACCAATGCCCTTGCAAGGGCTATTTTCTGCTTTTGCCCGCCGGAGAGCATTGCCCCATTCTGTCCTACCACATGATCTAAGGAAACCTCTTTTATAAAATCTTCAAGTCCGCTGTCCTTGCAGGCAGCTTCTATCACCGTATCATCTATTTGTTTATCCAGACAGATATTATTCCTTATTGTGTCATTGAATAAATAGATTTGTTGGCTCACAACTGATACCATATTTCGGTATTCTGGCAATGGCAGCTCTGAAATATTTTCTGCTCCCAACAGTATTTCACCACTTGTCGGCTCATACATTCTCGTAAGAAGATTGATGATTGTCGTCTTTCCCGAACCATTGCGCCCAATTATAGCTGTCTTGCTGGATTTTGCAAATAATATATCAATATTCTTCAAAATGCACTTATCCCTTTCATACACAAAAGAAACCTTCTGCAATCTCAAATCATTTGGACATAGATCCGTTTTCTTTCCATTATCCGTTTCTTCTTCCAATTCCATAAACGTATAATATCTTTTTGTTGACGGAATAATCCCTGATAACAGGTATCCTATATTTAGGATTGCAGAAATCGGTCCGGTAACATAAGCACTATATGTAATGAAAGCGAACACACTACCTACTGAAAGTTTCATATCAAACACTAAATTTGCGCCCAGTATATATAACAATGTAGAAAGAAACTGTACCATGATACTATCTATTATCGTATTCCACTGCCCTAACATATTCATCTGCTTTTGTTTCTCTATAATATTGTTCTGGTTAAGTACAAACTCCTCATGCTTTTTATCCAAGATATTAAACAGCTTGACTTCTCGTACCCCTCCAACAGTATCTCCAAACCATTTTGCGTACTCCTGATTCCTTTTTATGAACTCGTCCATAATCTGTTTTTGCTTTTTTGCAAAGTATTTCATTACCACACACTTAATAGGTATAAACAGAAGAACCAGTACCGTCATTCTGAAATCTATTATGAATAAACCTATTATGCCGCCTGTCATGCTAAACGCCTGCGTAATTACGAAAAAAACACTGCTGTCAGCAATAGATGTCATCTGGTTAATATCCGTGTTGATATTATTCAAAGTCTCCGCATAGTTTGTGTTATTGAAATAGTTTACCCGCAGCTTCATAAGATGTGAAAAAGACTGTTCCGAAAGAAAATATTGTATCTTTGCTGAAATATCTACACGTTTCTTTTCCTTGACTATATCTATGAGGGAATTTATAGTGTAGATTACCATAGACACCAAGACCAGCTCTATCAATAATTTCTTATTTCCGCCAATAAAGCCATCGTCCATGATTCGCCTGCTGATCAGCGGAACGCATAGATTTAACCCGGTAGAAACAAGCAAACAACCGACAATTACAACTATTGTTTTTTTGTATCTGCCTAGTAACAGAAGTAATCTTTTTACAGCCTCTTTGTTATCCATCTTCTTCCTCCGTCAGTTTCGCTTCTATAATATGATATATTTTCTCAACATCTTTTCTGTCAATCAGTCCAGATATTTTTTTCTCAATCTTTTCTCCTTCAAAAGAAAACCGGACAATATTTATATCTCCCTCATTGCAAAGACTGATCTGTACATCACAATCAGGATATACTTTCAAATATTTATCCTGTTCTTCCACCGGAATGCACCATATGACCAAATCACTCTGTTTATAAAAAGTCTGGCTCTCTATAAAATTTTTCCAAGCATCAATATCTGATACTGGCTCCGGCATATATTCTAATGCATATAATACACACTCCGGCTCCATTCCTATTGTATATGCGTTATAACCACCATTAGCAAATGCCCTCTTTAGTTCTGTGAGTATATAGAACTTGTCTATTACATCTTCCACTGCCAGTATCACTACCGGAACTTCAAGACCATTTCCCTGATAATGATTAAGCTTAATTTGCCGTTGCCTTGTTTCCTTGCTCCAAATGAACCCCTGAACATCTATATTATGAATATCCTCATGACCAAGATATATTAAGTTCTTATTCCTTATATCCAAATTTTCTAATTCTGCCATAGAATAAGCTATTACAGTATCTATTTTCCCCTGTATTTCATCATACACCCCTGTAACTGTTTCAAAATAATACTCTGCCCTGCTCATAGTTCCTCTGCCCGATATATACGCCCTGTAAATCCAGTCCGGCTCATAACTATCCACTGTCATTTCAATATGGCTTTGCTCTTTAGCATATCTCTTTAATTTTACTATATCGAGAGTTTTGTCATTGCTTAGTTTATTTGCAATCAATGCACATATATAAGGAGCTGCATAGCTGTTACTCGGTGAAGTTTTGTGTTCCTTATTTTCTAACATAATTATATGTTCTGAAATTGTAACTGTATCTATCCCTAAATGTATATAATCTTTGGAATAGGATAGAGGACTTTCCACATTTGCAACACCTATAACATTAGTAAAACTTGCCGGGAAAGTAAAATATCCTATATTCGATATAGCCGCAACAAATACCAGTCCTTTATATGTATACCTATTAATTAGTTTTTTTAAAATATCTTTTTCTTTAAAATGTGTAGTCCCCAAACTAAGATTGACAATTTTTATATTATTTTTGCAACACCATTCTAAAGCAGGCTCTAGCTTTTCAACCCCACCTGTTCCGTTCTGATTAAGAATGCGAATACTGTTAAACACAGCATCAGGACAATACTTTTCTATTATTATAGCACATATTGTACCATGAAGAAAATCACTAGCTTTCGACATCGAGCGTTCTTCAATAAAATCATTATTTTCATCCACTTCAAACCGATTTCTAATTTTTTTCCTATCCAATAGCTTTTCATTTAATCCGCTATCTATTACAGCAATTTGAATTTCAAGACTCATACCGCACCTCTACAAATAAAAGGACATAAATCTCAATCAACCTACTTTTTGATAGAAGATAAACGCCCTTATTACATACTATTGACTATAAAATAACAGATTCCGTTTTAGTCTTAAAACTCCTTAATCATCTTTCTTTTGAAGTACCTCACAAATAATGTTTGTGACATTATCTAGTGTATTAAATTTCCCCTCTTGTATATATGAGGACGGAATCTGCAAATTAAATTCTTTCTCAACAGCATACAAATAAGCAACTACATCTCCCGGCAATAATCCCATTTTACTACCAAAGAAATTATCAGTGCAATAACTATCCTGAATCTTGCTTTCATCTTTCTGAAATAAATCAAAAAAAACTTTTTTGACTTTAGCCCTTATATTTTCAGCATCCACATTCTTCTCCTCCCTTCTTAACTTACAGTTCCAAAATCACTTTCACTCAGTTTATTTACAATATAACTATACATCTCTAAAGCACTTGTAACGTTCAACGAGTTGTAAATTGGGATTTCAGTATCTCTCTTTAAATCCTCTATCCTTTTATCCACCAAGTCTGCACCTGTTGTTATAAAAGACAATTTCTTTTCTTCTTTGCTCCTTGCTACATCAAAATGTTTGTTTGCCATGTTAAAGCAATCAACCTGCATATCTAACTTATATTTTGATGATGTCTGTATCATTTTAAGGAAACCGGAATCATAACCTTCATATGGAACACACATGATAGCTGTATCTGGTCTAACGGCATTTGCAATCTCAAAGGCAGTTATGCCAAAATTATTTGTAATTGTTTCATTGAATACCATTGTGGCTCCCGGCACACCAATAATAAAAATATCGGGCTTTTCCTGTAGTTCAATGCTTTTACAAATTCGATTGAACCATACAATCTTGTCAGCTTCACTCAATTGATTTGCGTACATAAATTCAGGTATTGCATGAAAACCAAATAACTCACAATATTCTTTTGTTCCAATCTGGCTAACTTTATATCCTTCTTCCTGCAGAAATTTTCTCAGCCCTAATTGCACATCAAATTTATTAGTATTTTCAATAACACTGGCTACAAAGACCACTGGAACGGATAATGGTATAATTTCATGCTCAAATAATTTATCTGTATCCATTCTCCGATTTGTAAGAACAACACATTTTACGTTCTTTTTTTTACACGTTTCTTCTGCTTCTTTCTTCTGTTGCTGAGAAATATTATATAAAAAAATAACATTTTTCCCACATTCTGCTGCAAGTTTTACTTGTGGCATTATAAATGTATCAAAATCACTAGATGACTCACATACTAACAAATCATCAAAATTTATTTCACTTATTTTCTTATCTGAGATAACAATCCCTGTATTTTCTCCTCCATATGCATATGCAGCATCTTTTCCTTGTAATCCATAACCAATTGGAGACACGCAAGCCACAATTTCATGGTTTAACAACAACTCTCTATTTCGTACAAGAGAAGCACATTCTGCATTATAAGGGAAAATTATAGCTTTCCTTTTCATAATATCTCCTTCTCTAAACAAACAATTTTTCCTTATCAAAATTACATCCTAAATCTCTCATAACACAATAATCTCTCATCATGTTATCTATGTGACCACGAATTAATGCACAGTTTTGTAACTTTTTTTCAGCAGACAGTTCTTCCAAATTATCTGCTTGAACTGCACAAGCAGAACAAAACCTAAATGCCCAACATTGCTTGCATTCTTTTTCAGTTAATTTTCCAATATTCAATAAAGCTCTAGCTTTATCAATATCAAAACCTGTATCTATATGTCCCATTCTTACTGCCTTTGACGCTTCGCTCACTCGTTCACAAGGATATAAGTTTCCTTCTACATCAACAAATAGTCTCTGTATACCTGGTACACATGGTCCAGAATGATGATCTCTTTTTATTGTTAAAGAAGATGGCATTTTTGTTTTATCATGTATTTCCTTCAAACTATGAAAACCATGTGAAACAAGTTTTGATACGCTTCCATTCTCCAATCTTCCTAATTTTTGAAGATACATTTTAAATATTTCATAACTAAATTTTTCCCTATACTCTTCATCTGTTGCCACTTCATCCTTACGATAATATTCAGAAATAAGATTTGCCTGTATATAAAAGTCTTTAACTGTTTTATAATCAGAAAAGAAATTACTAGTACAATCAAAATCTGTAGTCGGATCTATAACAGCATTAATATGTACTCTTTCCATATAATCTGGATACTGTGTTTGTATTTTTTCAAGAATTTGCATTACTACACTAAATGTACCAGCACCATTTGCAGCAAATACTCTATTTTTATCATGAGCCTGTCGATCTCCATCTAAACTCACCGTTAAGCTAAACTCATTATCATATAGAAATTTCAAAACTTCATCTGTTATAAGTGTTGTATTTGAAGTTATATTAAACATCAATTCTTTACCTATGCTCTTTTTCTTTGCATACTTAACACATTCCTTTATCAAATCTAATTCAAGTAATGGTTCTCCACCGTAAAATCCAAGAGAAACCCTATCACGATCTATAGAATGATCAAAAAGAAAATCAATTGCCTTAAATGCAATTTCCTTACTCATTCTCTTACTACTATGGACACGATTATCATAACTACCAGAATAAGCACAATATTTACAACGCAAATTGCACCCCTGTGTGACTTGTAACGCAATTGTACCTATACAACGCTCCAAAGAATATTCCAATGTAGAATCCATCGGATGCACCATTTCAAAATCTGCTCTATCTTTTAAATATCCTCTATCTCTTAATTTTTCTATAGCTGGTGTGATCTCTTTATATCCACTTTGCATATATTTCTCAAGTTCAAAATACAAATCCTCTTTAAGATTTATAATTACATTTGTATTTGCATCAAACATATACCTCTTCCCACCAGCAGTAAATGTATGAAAAACCGGCATACTATTTCCTCCCTAATTATTAAACAGGCATGACAATATGCCCAAAGCATATTGTCATACCCATCTTCCGCTGCATTGCTATGTTCTTACACCATACGAATTGCTACAAAGTCCATGTAAAATTGGGTGTATCTAGCCTGAAACAAAGCTGCTGAATTATTTGTCTGTCCAGTGCTACAAGAGCAAGTTCCATAACAACTGCAACTGCAACTGCAATATGCCTCCAATGTTTCCTGCATAACATCGCTACGCTTTACCAACTTCTTCATATTCTCACCTCCTTTCAGCGCATAATATTATATATCGATTATTATAAGTTGATATAGTCAGTAAAGTCCTCAATTATCAATTGTACTTTTTATTATGTTTTCATTAAAAGTATTGGCAATATTTTCATAAGCAGCTATGGCAACCGCCCTATCTACTTCCGATAATACATTAACAGCCGATATATTATCATTAAAAGCCGCATCTTTTTTACTCTTTTGCATATTAATCTCTTCTATCTGTCTGCGCTTTTCTGCCGCCTCCTCACTGCGCTCTAAATATTGTCTACGCCGTTTAGCCTTCTCTTCATCTTCAGCTTTCATTTGCGCCTCTATCTTTGCTTTTTTTTCTGGTGAAACATCTCCACAAACATAATAGTGTGCAGTTCCATCCGGGTGAATAACCATACCATAAGATTGAATCTCAAACCCCCCGACTGCCATCTGCGCCTTCACAGTTGACTGCGAAGCAAAAAAATCCTGTATCATCTTTTCGTAATAAGCTGCTTTTTTGGGATCATTTGCCATTGTTTCCAAAACATTGGGTGCAATCACAATATTATTCATCCCATATGTCCCCGTCCCCAATGAATCCATACTCTTTTGATCACTTCCAACATTTTGGATCATTATATTCCCATACTTAGCCTTTAAATATTCAGTGTAGGTATCTACTTTTGAAACACTATTTTCATTTGGCTTCTGTACTTTCTCTGTATTATCACCCTCTTTAGCAGATAAAATCTTATTGAAATCTAAATGATTGGCTTGCCCTGTCGTCTTATTCTGTTGATACCTATAATTCTGATTATAAGCATTAACTGAATTTTCAATGCCTAATCCCATATTAACTCCTTTCCACGGTTCTTCTGTCAGTCAGAACCGTACCTGCTCTCTCCATCCGAAGCCCAAGCAGTAACCTTTAATTGATTTATTGGAATAACAGCTCTTTTACATTCTATGGCATTTTAGGCTGATAACCAATAAACAAACATGCTGAGTCTGCTTCCTTTTTGGCATTAACATATGCTGCTTTTGCAAGTAATCTCAGTGCTACATCATTAAGCTTTTTCATATTTGAAAACCTCCTTATTTTTCTTTTTTATCGACAAGTATCTTACAACATTTCACCTTTTCTGCACGAAGTAAGATTTTTTTGCACGAAGTAAGACTTTTTTATTCAAAAAAGCATAAAGTTATTCTTATTATAAAAAACTCATGACCTATATTTCAGCTCAAG
>ENA-OPNI01000370-OPNI01000370.1-human-gut-metagenome-genome-assembly--contig:-NODE-370-length-15550-cov-2.408971_pt1 | contig 15550 bp, 9 predicted proteins | sample MGYA00241538_ERZ501773 | MGnify/ENA primary metagenome ERZ501773 (study PRJEB25962, sample SAMEA2042556) | human gut metagenome | biome: human gut; feature: human-associated habitat; material: faeces...
ATTTAAAGAGATTAGTACCTAATGAAAGAAAAAAAGATATTCAAGATTTAGATAATAGATTAAATCCAGTTACAATAAAACGATTAGAAGAAGAGAAGGAAAGGAAAATAGAAGAAGAAAGAGAAAAAGTACAAAAAGAATATGACGCAAAAATAGAAAAAGAACAAGAAAAACTAAATATAATAAAACTTAAAGTAAAACAAATTGATGAAGAAACTGATAATAAGATAAATAATCATCATAAAATTCTTATGAATGCAATTGATGAATTTAAGAAAAAGAATATAATTAGTAAAACAAGTAAAACTGATTTTATTTACTTTGGGTCATATCCTCAAACATTAAAAAATGCCAATGTGAAAATAATTAGTAAAGAAACTGATGAAAGAGGATATTATTCAGGAAGTGATGGAAGTAAGTATCAATTGGTAAACAAAGGTTTATTTAAAAAGTTCTATTACAAAGTAGAGCCTATTAGATGGCTAATTGTTAAACATGATAAAGAAAGTATGTTTGTTATTAGTGATATGATAATTGACAACCATATATATGATAATTATACGTATAATTATGAAGAATCAGAAATAAGATCATGGCTTAATAAAGAATTTTATAACAAAGCCTTTACTGATAAGGAAAAGAAAATTATACAAACAACTTTAGTTGATAATTCTCTTACATCAACATGTGAAATAAATAACCCATATATATGTAGTAATACAATTGATAAAATATTCTTATTAAGTACTGAAGAAGTGACTAGCTCAGCATATGGATTTTCTAAAAACAAATTACCTTGTAAGAAAGTAACAGATTATGCTAAAGAGTTAGGGGCAATAGAAATAATGGGTCAAGGAAATTATTATCTTCGTTCCTCAAAAAAATATAAAGATACATATAATGTTTGTATGGTTACCTCAGATAAGTCACTTAGTGCTACGTTAATAAATAGTTCTTTTGTAGGTACAGTTCCAGCAATGCTTCTATCATTAAGTCTAGATACAAATGTTTGTAAAGAACGCTGTGTAAAAGAATTAAATAGTGATAAAGAATTAGAAGCGCTAAGAGAAGAAAAGAATAAGCTTTTAAAAAATCAAACATTAGTAAAAGATATGATAACAAAGCTAGAAGCAGAAAAGAAAGAAACTCTACTAAAGTATATAGGATTAATAACTAGCTTAAAGAAAGATACTATAAGTTTTGGTTCATATCCTCAAACAATAAAAGACAAAAATGTTACGATAACAACTACTTTCCCTGATAATAACGGTTATTATTTAGGTAGTGATGGTGAATATTATGCTAAGCTAATAGCTAATCCTCATATCAAAAATGAGAAGTATTACTATTCAAATAATGAAGAAATAATAAGTGGGAAAGAATATTATTTCAAAGTTGAACCAATTATCTTTAATAAAATTCACGGGACAAATAAGGATTTCTATTTGTCATCAAAAATAATTGAAACAATGGCTTATCAGGATGTATATTATCAAGATGGAAATAAATATTATGTAAAAACAGGAGTAGCAGCAAATAATTATGAGTATAGTAAAGCTAGAAAAGTGTTAAACAATGACTTTTTATACAAAGCCTTTACCCAAACTCAAAGAGATTTGCTTGAAAAAACTTATGTTGATAATAGTGCTGAATCAACTGGTGAGTCTGAAAATATACATGCCTGCCCTTCCACATATGATTATGTATTTTTGCCAAGTATAGAAGAAATGACTTTGAGATCTAATGGATTTAAAGCTAAAAATGAAGAAGATAAAAATAGAGTTAAAGAAACAACAGATTATGCTAAGGCTAATGGAGCTTATTTACGTAGTGGTTATCAAAACTATTTCTTGAGATCACCAGATTCATGGCTTACAAGTTTTGTGAAAACTGTAACTACTAACGGTAAAATTATAGGCAATGATTTTAGCTATCCACATAATGGTATATGCGTAGGAATTGTTTTAAAGCAATCTAAATAGACAAGTAGCAATAAAAAGCACAACTTGTCTTTTTGTTTGCTATTTAGATAAATAATATAACTATATAAGGATTAATATGTACTTAAAGATGCATAAGTTAGATAGGTTCCAAGATTTAATTTTCATTAACTAACAATTTATCCCAATATGTTATAAGTTATAACAAATAAATTGAAAAATTCCTTTAAAAGTGCTATAATAAATAATCAAATGAATTGATTTGGAGGATGAATATGAAGTCTATATTTAAATTAATATATATGGTTGCAATAGTTTTTTTAACTTGTCTTTTCTTTATTTCTTGTAAAGAAATAGATAAAAACATTAGTAGCATAGAAATTAGTAATCTTGAAGAAGTTAGTATATTAAAACTTAATAATTTTAAGTATTCAGATATAGAGTTAACTGTTAAATATGAAAATGGTGAAGATGAAATAATTAATCTTTCAAGTTCGATGATGACAAAAGAAGATGCTTTAAAATTTAAACAAGTAGGTAAGCATGAAGTATATATTTACTATAAAGATATGAGCATAAAGTATAACTTTGAAATAATAGCAAGTTCAAATGATTTCGATAATGTTATTTTCACTCTTGATGAAACATCATTTATATATTCAGGTATGCCATGTAAACCTAATGTCATTGTAAGCGGTAAGGATTTAACTCTAGATGAAGACTATTCGGTTGAATATATTAATAATATAAATGCTGGTACTGGAGTAGTTATTATAAAAGGCATTAATGATTATAAAGGCGAAAAAGTTTTAACATTTACAATTGATAAGAAAACTTTGATTATCAAAGCTAATAACATAACAATTAGTGGTAATGAAAAACCAGTATTTACAGTATCATATAATGGATTTGTTTATACAGATGATGAGAATTCACTAATGGGAACTTTAAAAATTACTTGTGATTATGATGATAGTATTAGTGGAAATTATGAAATTAATGCAAGTGGTTATACAAGTAATAATTATAATATTATTTATGAAAAAGGAACTTTAAGTGTAAATAACATTTATCTCGATAAAGCCGTTATTGAATTAGAATATTTATCGCATGCGTACACAGGACGTGAACTAAAACCTGATTGCTTAATTACAATTGATGGCCAAACAGTTAGTAGTTATAATTATGAAATCATATATGAAAATAATAAAGATGCTGGAATAGCAAAAGTTGTGATTGTTGGTAAAAACTTATACTATGGAAGAATTGAAAAAGAATTCACTATTACAAAAGTGAATTTGGAAATATCAATAAACAATGAAGAAATAAAGTATTTAGACTTAATACCTAATTATAAGATAAACTATATAGGATTTGTAAATTTAGATAATGAATCTTCTTTAGATGGAAAATTAAATATTGAGTGTTCTTATGATGGAACAGAAATAGGTTCTTATCCTCTTATCTTGAGTGGATTAACTTCTAACAATTATAATATTATTTATAAAAATGGACTATTAAAAGTTAATAGTAGAGAAATTGATAGCGTAACTATTGAATATGAAGAAATAACTTATGCAGGAAAATATTTAACACCTGAGATCAAATGCTTAGTAAATAAAAATGAGTTAGTGCTTGGCAAAGATTTTGTAGTCAAATACGAAAATAACTTAAACTCAGGGAAAGCAGTAGTATACATTTCTGGTCAGGGTAACTTTAAAGGAACGATAACAAAAACATTTACCATAAATAAAGCCAAACTTAATATTAAAGTAACTAATATGACTATTGATTATGGTGATGATTATCCAGAGTTTGGTTATATTGCAAAAGGATTTCAAAATGAAGATAATATCTTAAGTTTATCAGGAACATTATTATTTAATACTACTTATAAAAATAATAGTAAGATAGGTGTTTATGATGTTTATGCTTATGGCGTACAATCAGATAATTATCTTATATCATTTGAAAAAGGATTATTAACTGTAAATAGTAAAGAAATTATCGAAGAAAATATAATCTTAGATAATACTTCATTTACTTATACGGGAAGAGAAATCAATCCAATTGTCAAGGTGAATGTAAACAAAACTTTAGGGCTAAACACTGATTACAAAATCGAAATACAAGATAATTTATTTGCTGGAACAGGTAAAGTAATTGTAACAGGAATAGGTAATTACTCTGGAATAGTTACCAAACAATTTACAATTGCTCCAAAAGACTTACATATAGTGATAAATGGATTCAACATAAAGTATGGTGATGAATTAGCAAGTTATGATGTTTCTTATAATGGATTTGTAAATGGTGAAGATCTTGCAAACCTAGAAGGTAATTTACTAATCACTACTGATTATAAGAAATTTAGTAATGTGGGTACATACTTAATCGAAGGTACCGGATTAACATCTAACAATTATAAGATTATATATGATTGTGGGAAAATAAATGTTTCTCCACAGAATTTAAGCAATGTAACGTATAGTATCGAGAGTAAAGACTATGTATATAATGCTGAAGCAATTAAACCAGAATTAACACTATCATATATGCTTATAAAACTTAAAGAAAATACTGACTATACTATTTCTCTTTTAAATAATATAAATTATGGCAAGGCAACGTTAGAAATTAATGGTATAAATAATTATACAGGAACCATCAAAGATACTTTTATAATACAAAAGAGAAATATAACTATAAAATCAAATGATTATAGTTTAAAATATCTAGAAGAAGTTGAAAAATACGATTGTATTATTACAAATCTTCCTGATGCATATAATCAAGATTTAGTAAAAACAGAATTAGTTTTCTCAACAACTTATGAAAAAGGTAAAAAAATAGGTAACTATGAATTAATAGTTTCTGGATTTGCTCAAGATAACTTTAATGTAACTTATGAAAAAGGAATTATAACTTTAGCATACACAGATAAATTTAATGGTGAAGGTACACTAGATAATCCATACATTTTATCAAATGTTAATGATATAATGGGATTGAGTGAAAAAGTGTTATCAGGTGAAAAGTATAAAAATAAATATTTTATTTTATCTAATGATATTGATTTTTCAGGATATTCACTTACACCAATAGGTGATAAAGATCATTACTTCCAAGGTTATTTTAATGGCAAAGGAAGGGAAATAAAGAACTTTAGTATTACAGGTTCTAAGTCATCTTATATTGGTTTATTTGCTAATGTAGTTGATGGTGAAATTACAAACTTAGGATTAAATAATATCGTAATTTCAAACAACAATTGTGCTAATTTGGGTGCCCTTGTTGGATTTATTAAAAATGGCATCATCAAGAATGCATATGTAAAAAATGCAAATTTAAGCAATAATACTAATGCAGTAATTGGTTCAATTTGTGGTTATTTAGTGAATTCAAAAATATACAATGCATATTTTGTTTCTACTTTAAATATAACTGGTGGATTTGTAACTATAGGTTCAATAGCTGGTAAAATAGAAAACTCTATAATTGACTCATCTTATGGTTGCATAAATGCTGATATAAATATTGAAGATGGAAGTTTTAGTGGTATTACTTCTGCTACTAATGAATCTAGTATTACAAATACGTTTATTGATGGTAATATTAATGTTACATCGGATAAAGCTAAAATAAATGAAATATCTGAAGGAATTAAAGGAACATATGTAAGAAGCGTTAATTTACTTAATACTTTAACAATAACAAAGAATGAAGAAAAGATTAGTATAAAACTAGTAAAGAGCCTAAGTGAAGTTGTGTCAATATTTAAGAAAAATATAGACATTAATGATTGGGTGATATTTGATGATAAACTTCCTCAACTTACATTTGAGGAAAATGATGGTGTAAAACTAATTAATAAGCCTCAAAGTTTAAAGAAGGAATATGATGGTTTAAGTGCAAGTTACTTTGGGTTTACATTAGACAAATCATATATTAACGTAGGAACTTACGAAGCTATTTTGAAACTAAAGGAAGGATTTATGTGGTCTGATGGTACTACTGATGATATTACAATATCATTAGAGATAACTAAAAAGAACCTCTATATCAATATTAATAGCTTACATATACATGTAGGTGATAATTATGACTTAACATTTGCTTCATATGGATTAGTAAAAAGTGATGAAAACTTACTTGATGAAATTACTTTGATTTGTGATTATAATTTAAATTCAGGAATATTCTTAATTAATATGCTTCCAGTTGAGTTAGATAATTATAATGTTATAATTAGAGAAGGATATTTGTACGTGAGTGAAAATGGATACAACGATTGGTCAGTTTGGGATGGAAATATTTCTGATGCTACTTTGGAAGGAAGTGGTACAAGTTTAGATCCATATGTAATTGATTCAGCTGCAAAATTAGCTTCACTAGTGTTCAAAACAAAAAATGGTGAACCAACAAATTATTACTATGAATTACGTACAAACATTGATTTAAATTATAATGAATGGGAACCAATTGCTGATGGGAATGATTTGTATAGTTTTGAGGGCTATTTTAATGGTAATGGCTATGTAATTAAAAATTTGAAGATAACGAAAAATCATCGTTATGTTGGTTTATTTGGCTGTACAACAAATGCTCAAATTGAATCTTTACGTTTGGAAAACGTTGATATCGACTTAAACACATATGTAGAGGCGTATATAGGTAGTTTAATTGGGTACTCAGAATCTACACAAGTTTCGAAGGTAAGTAGTGAGGGCCAAATAAAAGTAAATGTTTTATGTTCTTATAATATAATATGTGGTGGATTAATAGGTTATCAAACTATGCAAACTACACTTTCTAATGTATATAGTGAAGTAAATATTTCTATCACAAATAGCGATGAACAGTCATCACAATCTCCATTTAATGTTGGTGGAATAGCAGGATATTTACAAGATGGAAGTATCCTTACATGCTATGCAATAGGGGATATTAAAATACAAAATCTTAACGCAAGAACATACGTTGGTGGAATTATTGGCTATGGTAATAAAGGTCAAATCACGAATGCAATTTCCTATATGAATATTGATTTAAAAGGTAAACTATACTATATTGATTATATAATAGGAGGACAACAACAAGTTACAAGTACAAACATTGTTGCACTTAATGAAAATAAAGTAATTGTAAATGATACTACAGTTGTTATATCTTTGGGAACATTATATAGTAGTGTTGAACTTGAAACGTTTGTTCTAGAAAACTTTGATGACCACATTTGGGATATCGATGACTATCTATATCCAACCTTACATTAATTAATTAGCTCTAAGGGTTAAATGAAACTCTTAGAGTTTTTTATTTATAAAGGAACTGGTAATACAGATAAATTAGTAAAAGTAGAATCATTAGCAGGTACTAAAGTATATAACATAGATTATTCAGCAAATGGAGAACCAAACCTATACTTTGGATGGACAGTTTCATATGATATGAAAAATATAACAACGCTTCTAAATGATGAGTATGAGATTAATTATACATATAATGCCAGTGGAATAAGGACATCAAAAGTAATAACAAAAAATGATAATACTACATCAGTAAATTATTTCTTAGATGGAACGAATATCATTAAAGAAGTTAGAAGTGGACAAACAAATACTACTTTGCAGTATTTTTATGATTCAAATAATGAAATAATAGGTTTTACATATAATAACATAAAATACTTGTATTTAAAGAATTTACAAAAAGATGTTATAGGAATTGTTGACAATAACAATAATGTTATGGTAAAATACTACTACAACGCATATGGGCAAATAGTTAATGTAGTAGATACATCAGGAATAAGTTTAAGTACAATCAATCAATTCAGATATAGAAGTTATTATCAAGATGATGAAACAGGATGGTACTATCTAAATAGCAGATATTATGATTCAAAATGTCATAGATTTATAACAATGGATGATATAGATTATCTTGGTGATAGTGAAAGTGTATTAAGTTATAACCTTTATAGTTATTGTGAGAATAATCCAGTAAATAATATTGATTTAGATGGTCATAAAAAAGTAAAACTGTCTTCAAAAGAAACTTTGATTTGGGGTATTGTCGGGTTAGTATTTAATTTACTTAAATATAGGAAAAATATTTTGAATATTTTTAAAAAATCAGAAGCTGAAACAATAGTTAAAGTGCTAATGACATGTTTTGTTTATTTACCAGTTTCATCAATTATTGAAGTTGTATTAGGTTACATTAATGGTATTGCTGCTGCTATTTGTAGTCTTAGTTCTTTAATATTATATAAATTTATTTGTTTAGGATTGGAACACCCCCAAATGACTGCAGGTGGAATTGCTTTAAAAGTAGTATCTTTTGTGGTTTCAAGATTTTTGCCGAAATTATATGACTCGATAAAAATGATAATTTTTGGATTAACAGGAAAACGTTATTTTGTTGATTATAGGTTGTATGGTAATACGTTTTATAGTAAATAAGGTGGGTAATGACTTATGATAAAAAATATCTTTATGTATCTTCTGGATTTAGTTCTTGAATGTGGTTTAGTAATATGGTTTTTATATAACGTAGGTTCTAATAAATATTTAATTATTCCTATAATTGCAGTTAGCATTCTTATTATTAGCACAATAATTTGCTTTATTAAAACAGTTTTTATAGGAAGAAAATATTTAAAAATTGAAGATGATAAATTATTAATTAAACAAAAAGAAAAAATAATAGCATCAATTAATAAAAATGAATTGGGAAAATTAGTTGTTATATTTGATATATTTTCTGATCATATTGATTTCATTAAATTTCGTTATAATAATAAAAAATACTCTTTCCAGATTCCTAGAGAAATTGAGACTGAATTAAAAACATTTGTAAGTGATTTAAATTACAAACGAAAAACAGATTTGTTATTAGAAATTATTAATTTAATTGCAATGTATTTTTATCATAGTTAGTAATTTCATTTTGTTATTATTAAGGTTAAAAAAAGAACTATAAAAATGGAAGACAATAAAAGTTAGATTTATTGTTATATGAACTAGTTTTTAGAAAAAAATTTTATTTAGTGTGATTGGTATTATTGCTATTGTGATAATTATTGTAATGATTAATGGTATATCGTTTGTTACACCAACTCGAATCTTCTCAACAAAGTATTATAGTGATCCAAAAAGAGCGTTTGAAAAAGAATATACACCTTCGGCTGTAGAAGAAAATATTGAAATTATTAAAGATTTAAACCTATATGATTTGGATGATAATAATACGTTATATTTTGGTATTACTAAAAACAATGATTTGATTGCTTGTACAATGCACAAAAAGAATGATAAGTATTTTTATTCTGGTTTTTACGAATTGTTTGATTTAAATAAATATAAAGAAGGTTTTTCATCAATAGATCATATAAGTAATTTATTTAATGAAAGCGGAAAAAAGTTTTCAAGATGTAAATGGGTTTTAACATCTGACATTAATGAAATTGATGGAAGTAACTATTATAAACTTAAAACCTTAGATTTTGATAATGAAAAGATTCAATTGTATTTGCTAATGAAATAATAGTAATTATTTTACAAAAAAAATTTGATAAAACGTTAAAAAATAACTCCTTATAGTTATGCTATTAGCATAATTGTAAGGAGTTTTATGCGATAATTAATTAAGAATATAAGCAAGTAGTAATTTGAATGTGTTTGTAACGCCTTTTAGATGAGTTCGTTCCATTCCGTGAGAAGCAGCGACTCCACTACCGATTAGAGCACCTTTGATGTTATTGCCACCTTTTAAAGCAGCACTGACATCACTTGAATAATATGGGAATACATCAACTGCATAATCCAAGTTTTCTTTTCTTGCAAGTTCTATAAGTTTAGTATTCATATCATAATTATAAGGACCAGAACTATCTTTCGCACAAATTGAAACTTTTTCCTCGTTTCCTTCGAGGTGGTTACCTACACAACCCATATCTATAGCGAGCATTTCGTCTATTTTAGGCATATAGCTTGCACCTGAACCAACTTCTTCAAGAGTGGAAATAACGATTTTTAGAGTATGTTTAGGAGTAATATTTTCTGCTTTTAAAAACTTGAGAAGTCTAAAGACAATAGCAACAGATAATTTATCATCTAAAAATCTTGATTTGATAAATCCACTAGGTGTTATTTGTGTTTTAGGATCTAAGGCAATAAAATCACCATTGCATATACCTAGGTTTAAGACATCTTGTTTAGAGTGTACTAATTCATCAAGACGTATGTGCATTGTTTCTTCATTACGTGGAAGAGTTCGGGCATCTTTATGTACGTGAACTGCAGGAGCATTAGAAAGAAATGTTCCTGTTACACTATTACCTGAACGTGTATAAACTGTGCAATATTCTCCATCATATGTAGCAAGAATAGGTCCACCAACAACGCTAAATTTTAGCGTGCCATCGCTATTAATCGCACTTACCATTGCTCCTAATGTGTCAACGTGACATGTTAAACCTAAGACGTAGTCATCAGATCCTTTTACTTCGATTAATAAATTACCATTATTTAAAACTTCGTGTGTATAACCATTTTCTTTACAAATATTAACTAAATGGTTGATTATATTTTTTGTATATCCACTTGGACTAGGTATCTCAAGAATTTCTTTTGCAAAATCTAGTATTTCAGTGAACACATTATCAGTTATTTTTGTTTCCATTTTAGACCTCCATATATATATTATTATAACCTATCTTGTTTGAAAAATCTATAGATATATGGTTTATAATATATTTTTCTTTTATAAAATATTTTTCTATGTTATAATAGTTATATAAAAAGGTAAAAAACTATGAATATAAAGAAAATAAAAAGAATTGTTTTAATAATAAGTTGCCCACTTTCTTTTATAATAATGTTTTATGTTTTTAAAAATATAGTGACAATGATAACAAGTGATAGAGTCGCCGTTATAAGTACATCAGTGCTTGTAGGTTTAGTTCCAGCTATTAATGTTGGAAGACTAATCAACTCAAGGTACTTAAAACAAGAAAGAGAGGAAAGCCAAAAACGAATTAAATACATTGCTCAAACAAAAAACTGTGAGTTCTGTTATAGTGAATTAAAATTTGACCGAAATAGTGAAGAAATAGCTAATGAATTTGATGAAAAAGAATATATCGTCAAAGAAATATATTCTTGTCCCCAATGTCATTATGTTGTTTCTAATAATAGCTTATATAGAAATAGAAGTAAGAAAAAAGTTTATAAATACTGTGAAATAATTGATAATGGAGATATTGCCCAAACACAAATCGAAAAAGGGAATTTATAAAATGCACTTTGTATTTTAGATATAATTGATAATGAAAAATAGCGAAATAAAGGCCCAAATTAAAGGCCAAATTGATTGATAAAAGATTATAATAAAAGAATATGTGTGGTTACTAAAAACTATTCTAGCAAAAATATTAGACAAAAAGAGGAAACAAAATGGCAAAAATAGAAGTAAAATGTATAGGATTTAATGATTATGCACAAGGAATGTTTAAAGTTAATAATAAGATATGTTTCTGTAATAATTTCTTGCCTGGTGAAATAGGACTTGTTGAGAAAAACAAATATGATAAATACTATATTTCTTCGTTTTCAAAAACATCAAAAGATAGAGTAGAAAGCGAATGTGATTATTATAGTAAATGCGGTGGATGTCATTTATTACATATGAACAAACAACTTCAAAAAAAATTTAAAATCGACTATGTTCAAACAGCTTTTACAGAAAAAAAGTTAAATTCAAAAATAGATGAATACATTGAGCCCGATTCATATAAAGGATACCGAAATAAGATGCAAGTTGCATATAAATTTCAAGAAGGAAAACTCGTATATGGCTTCTATGAAGAAGAATCTCATAAGATAATCCCAATGAAAAAATGTATTGTACAAACGGAAAGACAAAATGAAATCGCAAAAGTTATCAAAGATATAATGCTAGAAATGAAGCTAAAACCATATGATGAAGATAGACGTATGGGACTTGTAAGATTTGTTATGATAAGAGAAGCTTTTTCCTCAGGAGAAATTTTAGTAACAATAGTAACAAATAGTGAAGTTTTCCCTGGTAAAAATGAATTTGTTAAGAGGCTTATAAAAAGGTGTCCATACATAACATCAATTGTACAAAATATAAATACGAGAAAAACTAGTATAATCTTAGGTGATGATGAAAGAGTATTATATGGACCAGGTTACATTAAAGATTATTTATGTGGCATTATGTTTAAAATATCTTCTAAGACATTTTATCAAATAAACCACGAACAAACAGAAAAACTATACAGTAAAATAAAAGAATATGCTTCTTTGCAAGGAAATGAAGTTGTTTTAGATGCTTACTGTGGAGTAGGAACAATAGGTATGACTCTAGCAAAAGATTGTAAAAAAGTTATTGGTGTGGAAAATAATAAACAATCTGTCATAAACGCTAGAATTAATGCAAGTGATAATAAAATCAAGAACATTAGTTTTGTTTTATCAGATGCAACTGAGTATATTAAAGAATACAATGGTGAAAAAATTGATACTTTAATAATGGATCCCCCAAGAAGTGGATCAACGGAAGTATTTTTAAAGGCCATAGAAAATCTAAAGCCAAAGAAAATAGTTTATGTTTCTTGTGAAGCTAAAACATTAGCAAGAGATTTAACATTCTTAAAAAACTATAAAATTGAAAAAAAGTGTTTAGTTGATATGTTTGTTGGAACGTATCATATAGAAACTGTTGTGTTACTATCTCTAAAGGAACCGAGAAAGTAGGAAACAATTTATTAACCTTGACATATTTTATAAACACTTTATCCTTAATATAGATAACGCATGCTAGATTTAAAAATATAATATTAACAAAACTTACAAAACTACTATTTTACTTTATGAATAGTAGTTTTATTTTCATTAAAAATGTTAAAATATATTGTAAGTAAAGTTAGAAAAATGAAAAAAATGTTACTATATACTAGCTAAAATTACAAAGAAGTTAAAATTATTCTCTGTATTACAATTATTTTTGTAACCAGGAGAAAAAATTTAACCTAATTTAGTTTATAAAAGTTTCCAATTATTAGTGATATTATAAGAAATCTATTCAAAACATTAGTATTTTATAAACTTAATGTTGTAAAGTTAGACAACTTAGTTCAAATAAAAACAAAATTATAGAAAATTATAATTATTAAAATAAAACTATAATGTTCAATTCAAGAAAAATCTATGAATATAAAAATTAATATGTTTTTTCAAATTTACAATCACTAAAATTAAAGAGAAAAGACAAATAATTAATTAGTATGCTCTTTAAAATTAAAAATAAGATTATACTTTATATGTTATCAAATCAAGACTAATGATTTGACGGAACATATTCACTTATGGTATAATAACGATTGACTTGGTTAATAATTTTAAAAAATGGGGATAAAACTAATATCTTTCTGTAACTAGGAGGGATAGAAGACGTAAAAATATCACGAAACAAGATAATAGTTAATATCGACTAATGACGCACGACCTAGAAAATTCATATTCACTAGATAGTATAAGCACGTATAGAGACTGTTGCGTTACAACAATTAAGAAAATCTAAACATTATAAAATTAGTAGTAGCAATACACTTTAGAAAATATTATGAATACATTTTAGGTTATTATGGAGGTAACATATGAATGTGCATTTCGCAATATGTGACGATAATAATATTGATTCAAATTATGTAAGTAATTTAGTAAATAAATGGGCTAATGAAAGAAAATATCAAATCAACATTGATATTTTTGATTCGGCAGAGGCATTTCTTTTCCATTACGATGGAAACAAAGATTATGATATCCTATTACTTGACATCGAAATGAAAAAGATGGATGGAGTAACACTTGCTAGAGAAATCAGAAAAACAAACAAAAGTGTGCAAATAGTTTTCATTACAGGCTATTCAGATTATATTGCTGATGGATATGATGTTGAAGCATTGCATTACCTGATGAAACCATTGAAAGAGGAAAAACTATTTGTTGTTTTAGATCGTGCAGTAAATAGAATTATTCAGAATGAAAAATATCTACTGTTAAATTATTATGACGAAACAATTAGGATTCCGCTTCATGAAATTGTTTATATTGAAGTAGATAGAAATTATGTTACCATACATTCTAATCAAGATTATACAATAAAGAAAACACTTGGTGAAATTGAAAAAGAATTAGATAAAAGATTCTTTAGAATCGGGCGTTCAGTTATTGTTAATTTAAAATACATTAGTAGAGTAACAAAAACAGATGTATTTTTAGCTAATAATACAATACTACAATTACCAAGAGGCGTATATGATTCTTTGAATAGAGCAATTATCAATGAACTATAGGAGAATTATGCAATGAAAAGAAAGAAAATAGACAAGCAAATCGAAAAATATCAAAGAGATTTAATAGATACGCATTATCAAGAAATTGAAACTATGTATACGAAAATGCGCGGGTGGCGTCACAACTATCGCAATCATATTCAGGTTATGAAAGCTTTGGCTGAAAAAGGTGATATAGAAACTATCAAAGATTATTTAAATAAACTAGATGAAGATTTAACTACTATAGATATGGTTGTTAAGACGGGAAATACTATGGCAGATGCTATTTTGAATAGTAAGATTTCTCTTGCAAAATCAAAAGGCATAAAAGTAAAGGTCGATGCTCATATACCAATTAAACTAAAAATGAGTGAACTAGACTTATGTGTAATCTTAGGTAATTTATTTGATAATGCTATTGAAGCCAATCTTCCTTTGCCTGAAGATGAAAGGTTGATTAGAGTGTATATGGATATGAAAAATACACAGCTTTATATTTCATTTACTAACTTTACTGCTTCAGGGAAGCTAGCTAAAGAAGCTAACTTATTCAAGACCACAAAAGGTGATGGCCATGGATTTGGTTTAGTTAGCATAGATAGTATAATTGAGAAACTAGATGGTTATATAAGCAGAAATAGTGAAGATGGAGCATTTACTACTGAGATCCTTATTCCTCAAATATAACAATTCGTCCCCATGACTAAACAATTCGTCCCTTTTTTGATAAGGGACGATTATTATTTGATATACTATTTATACAAGGAGAGTGATACTTGTGAAAGCAAAAAATAAAAAAACGAAACCAAAATATAATGTGTTTCAAAATATATGGTTTATGATTAGCCTTGCTTGGAGGCAAAAGGAGAAAAAAGTAATCTTTACAATGGTTCTTTTGGTTTTATTAGGTGTTTCTTTGAACCTAATTAATTTATATATTGCACCAACTATATTGAATGCTATAGAAACAAAAGTATCTTTTTCTGAGCTAATTATAACAATATTAGTCTTTATAACTGCTTTAACTTTAACTAACGCGCTTAATTCATATGTTAATAGTAATGTTTTATATGGAAGAATTTCTGTAAGGACAGAAATAATTTCTATGTTGAACAATAAGTGCTGTCGTACCTCTTATCCCAATACTGAAGATGAAACCTTTAATAAATTAACTGCACAAGCATCAGAGTATTGTAGTAGTAATAATAAGGCTACAGAGGCTATTTGGGATACCTTAACG
>ENA-OPNI01000381-OPNI01000381.1-human-gut-metagenome-genome-assembly--contig:-NODE-381-length-15383-cov-2.492432_pt1 | contig 15383 bp, 10 predicted proteins | sample MGYA00241538_ERZ501773 | MGnify/ENA primary metagenome ERZ501773 (study PRJEB25962, sample SAMEA2042556) | human gut metagenome | biome: human gut; feature: human-associated habitat; material: faeces...
TCAACAGCCGGAGAGAGCGCATCGATGGCAATACGAGCTGTAGGATCTTCATCGGAAACTGATGTCACGCTATTGTCGTCTGATAACCTATTGTCATAATCACCTTGTGTTTCCAAAATCTGTTTCCGGGTTGGCGTCACCATCTCGGTGCTTTTCAGATGGGCATGTCCCAGCGGTAGCGTGATGGTGAAGTGACAGCCCGGTCCTTCTGTATTGTTGGCGGCTGTGATGGTGCCGTGGTGCAGATCCATGAGCGACCGGGTGAGATGCAGACCGACACCGGTACCCATCACCGACATACGGCGCCTGCGCTGACCTTGATAGAAACGGTCGAAGATACGGTTGAGATCTTCGGGACGGATGCCTGTCCCTGTGTCGCTGATGACGATCGTCAGCGTACCGTTATGGTTCTCTATGGATGGTAAGGTGACTTTTAGGATTTTTACGTCGACGCGTCCGCCCTTCGGTGTGTATTTGAAGGCATTGGAGAGCACGTTGATGATCACCTTGTCGAAGTGATGAGGGTCGATCCATACTTCCTGTGAGGATATCTCAGTGTGGAAATGAAAGTCGATTCCTCTGTTCTGTGCCTGATATTCGAATGAGTGGCAGATGTCGCGAATATAAGCGACAATTTCGGTAGCTGTGAATTGTAGCTGCATCTGTCCGCGTTCGATCTTGCGAATGTCCATCATCTGGTTTACCAGGGCGAGGATACGCTCGGCATTGTGATAGATGGTGAGATAGTAACGGTGACGCACGTCATCGTGGTCGATGGCCATGAGCTTCTCCAAAGGTGACATGATGAGTGTCATAGGTGTACGGATCTCATGGGTGATATCGGTAAACATCTGCAGACGGGCTTCATTCATCTGTTTGTGATGTTGTTGTTCCATGATCTCCACTTCCATCTCATAGCGTTGTTGACGATAGCGCAGGTAGAGAACGATGGCGGTGATGAACAGCAGCAGATAGAGCGTGTAAGCCCACCATGAAGCATACCAAGGCGGTGTGATGATCACAGTGATCTCACGGATGGGAGAGTAAGAATCGTTGTTGCGGGCACGGACGCGGAAATGGTGGGCCCCGGACGAAAGATTGACAAAGCTTACGCGGTTGACACCCGGCTGTAGGGCGATCCATGCGTCATCATCCATAGAGTATTCATAGACGATACGCTCCGGGCTATAGAGCTGCATGGCGGAAAACTCGATACTGAAGCTGTTGTCGTGGTAGGACAAATGGAATCGGTCGGCCTGTTCTACTGCACAATCGATAATATCTTTACCGCCAGACTGCATTCCTGCGTGAACAGCCTGATTGTTGACATAAAAATTGATGATACGGATGTCGGGTCGGAAGGCATGGGGAGTGATGGCTCCAGGTCGGAAATACGTGACTCCACCCGTTCCGCCAAAGAAGAGTAAGTCACGGATAGCGCAACTGGCTCCATTGGAAAATTCATTGCCTTGAAGGTCGTCACCGGCATAATAGTTGTAGAAGGTGGTACGCTGACGATTGAGGCAGTTCAGCCCGTGCTGGGTGCTGATCCACAACTGTTCCTGTGCGTCTTCTTCAATAGAAGCAATGGTTGTACTGGGAAGTCCGTCAGCTATGCCATAATGGCGGATCTTGTGTGTACGGGGATTCAACTGGTATAGTCCTCGTGTGGTGCCAATCCATATTATGCCTTGTCGGTCTTCCTTCAGACAATAGATCGTTTGTCCGCGTAAAAATCGGTTACCTTTATAGGTGTTATTGAACTTGCCTGTGCGCAGGTTCAGACATCCAAGACCATCGTAGGTACCGATGTATAAATGATCATCGCGGGTAGGCAACAGGCAGGAAATAAATTTATAGTTGATGCTCTTGTTGGTTATCTTGTATGTTTTGTTGGCTTCGATCACTTTGTTGGTGGTTAGATCCAATCGGTAGAGACCGCCGCCGTGAGTGCCGATCCATAGATGCTGATGATGGTCCTCGACGATGCTGAACACATGCTCGGCATCACGATATTTTGTGAATCCCGGCAGATGGATATAATCACAATATCCGGTAGAAGGGTTGATGCGTGCCAGTCCGTTCTGATAGAATCCCAACCATAACGAGCCGCGACTGTCGGCACAAATGGCCATCACGGTAGGACTGATGGTATGCGCGCCTCCAGAGTTGGAAGGAGCGAAATGGGCCCGTTGATGGCCGTCAGGTCCAATGCCGTAGAGGCCATCGTTGTCGGTACCTATCCATATCGTTCCGTCCTGTGAGGAAGCTATCGACATGATACAGCACGAACCGATGATATTTTGCGTAGCCGATTTATAACCTATATACTGGAATCGGGATGCCATCTTTGGGAGGATGATCACTCCCTTTTGAAACAAACCGAGCCAATAATTGCCCTGACGGTCTTGGGTGATGGCATGTACCTTGGATCGTTGAAGATCGAAATCAAGCGTATGTATATTTTCCTGACGGAAATGATGTGTGGACGGCTGATAAATCAGCACTCCGTTTCCGTCGGTACCGATCAATAGCTTGTCGCCTTTGGCATATAGAGAGGTGATGGCGGATTGGATATTATTAGGAAGAGGAATTTGAAGGAATGTACGCTTGGTATAGTTGTACTGATAGAGGCCTTTCTGGCTGCCCACGTATAAAGTGCCCTTATTGTCCTGGCAGATAGCCATCGGCGTGCTGGTCACCGATTCGGGAAAGTGATATGCCCGTCCATGGCGAGGATAGCAGAAGATGCCATTGTCGTTTGTCAATACCCATAAAGTATGTTGCTTGTCTTCGTAGATAGTATAAATATATTTACTGGGAGAGAACTTTGGCAAGTAGTGGGCATAGAACTGGCCGTCACGTTGGATGATACGGTAAAGTCCTCCACCGATCGAGGCGGCAAGCAGGTCGCCATTGGCGCGCTGGATAATCGAAGATATGTTACGTCTCTCCTTGTTGTCGGCAGGAATGGTTTGAAAATAGTCCGTAGCCCGGTCATAGACTTGCAGGCCCTTTAAGGTGCCTATGAACAGATGTCCTTGGTGATCTTCATAGAGGGCGTTGACATAGCTGTTGATGAGCCCGCGTGAAGGAAGGTCGTTTTCACGATATGTGCGGAAGGCTGCCCCATTGTAACGTGTCAGACCATTCTGTGAGCCGATCCAGACCTCTCCTTCACGATCTTGGTAAATGGTATTGACCATACTGCTGGACAACTGATTGTCAGCAGTAAGCATTTTAAACATCTGGGCTCGTGCCGAAATATGAAATGTCAGTAATAGCAGAAATGTTAATATGGTCTGTTTCATAGTATAAATCCAGATTGGGTGCAAAAGTACAACTAAGTATTTTAAAAGATGCAGTTTTATGCGAAATAAATTTGTCGGTTGATGTAAAATGACTATCTTTGCACGAAATACGTATACTATTACTCTATTACCTATGGTAGGCAATAAAATAAGAAAACTAAAAAAAATCAGAATACATCGAGAAGGAACCGATACTTTGATCTACAGCCTGATAGCCTTGGTGGTCATTACGGCCGCTTTGTGGTATGGGTTTGATACCAAGTGGCCGGCAGGTGTCTTTTTTGTAATCGCCGCTGTCGTGTACCTTATCGTCCTCAATTTCTATCAGTGTCCTGTGCGTTATCTCAATGTGGAGGATACATCCGGCCTTGTCGTTGCTCCCGCAGACGGTAAGATCGTAGTGATTGAGGAAGTGGAGGAAAATGAATATTTCCATGAGAAACGCTTGATGATCAGCATTTTCATGAGCCTTTTTAATGTACATGCCAACTGGTTCCCGGTAGACGGCAAGGTAAAGTTCGTGAAACATCAGAATGGCAATTATCACAAGGCATGGTTGCCAAAGGCAAGTGAGGAAAACGAGCGAGCCGATGTGATGATCACTACTGATGATGGCACGGATGTGCTCTGCCGGCAGATAGCAGGAGCAGTGGCGCGCCGCATCGTCACTTATGCAAAGGAAGGTGAGGAATGCTATATAGACGAGCATTTAGGATTTATCAAGTTGGGTAGCCGTGTCGACGTCTTTCTGCCACTGGATGCGGAGGTGTGCGTCAAGATGGGTCAGAAGACGACGGGAGACCTCACTGTGATTGCAAAACTGAAGAAATAAGATGATAAGGAAACATATACCTAACACGCTGACATGCTGTAACCTCATCTCCGGATGTATCGCTACGGTTTTCGCATTCTACGGTTCACCCCTGTGGGCAATGGTAATGATCATTGTCGGAGCGGTATTTGATTTCTTTGATGGCATGTTGGCACGTTTGTTCAAAGTATCAGGTCCTTTAGGAAAAGAATTAGACTCGTTGGCCGATGACATCACGTTCGGCATGGCACCCTCCGCAATACTCTTCGCAGAGTTGCAGGCGTGCGTGTTCCCGGCTTTCCTGCAGCCCTACCAGAACATTCTGGCGGGCTGTGCCTTCATCATGGCAGCCTTCTCTGCCCTTCGCCTGGCTAAGTTCAACCTGGACGAACGGCAGACAATGGGCTTCATCGGCCTGGCAACCCCTGCCAACGCCCTTTTCTGGGCAGCTCTGATCTTAGCACGTAGTGAGCAGATGCCCGATCAGCGGACAGGCGGTTTGTGGTTGCTGGTGCTTATGCTGGTGAGTTGCTATCTCTTGGTCAGCGAGATTCCAATGTTCGCATTGAAATTCAAGCATTGGGGATGGAAAGGCAATGAGTTGCGATACACCTTCCTTGTGGTCAGTGCGTTATTGCTGATCTTCTTCCAACTTTATGGTTTTGCCATAATCATTGCTTTGTATGTGATTATGAATATCATCATCTACATTAAAAACAAATGGAGTGGTGTCCGTTCATAGAATGGCAACAATTGACGACTTTCACGATTCTATAATAAAATAAGGACAAGAAAATAGAACAAAAAAGCGGAGAGCTCAATGAGGGCTCTCCGCTTTCTTTAGGTCTCAGAAGACGGGATGTTAATTGTGTACCAATGTACCGATTTCTTCACCATCGAGCACCTTTTTCAGGTTGCCCACAATATCCATGTTGAACACATAGATAGGAAGATTGTTTTCCTGACACATGCAGATGGCTGTAAGGTCCATTACCTTCAGACCCTTGTCCAATACCTCTTTATAGGTGATGTCATGGAACTTCTTGGCATTCGGGTCTTTCTCGGGATCAGCGGTATATACGCCATCGACACGGGTACCCTTGAGCATCACGTCGGCTTCTACCTCGATGCCACGCAGTGATGAGCCAGTATCTGTGGTGAAGTAGGGGTTGCCTGTGCCGGCAGAACAGATCACGATGTTGCCTTGCTCCATGGCCTCGATGGCTTTCCATTTAGTGTAGAACTCACCGATAGGTTCCATGCGAATGGCGGTCAGTACCTTGTTCTTCACACCGATGGCGCCCAATGCGGAACTGAGTGCCAGGGAGTTGATCACCGTGGCGCACATGCCCATCTGATCACCCTTCACACGGTCGAAGCCTTTTTGCGAACCGCTCAAGCCACGGAAGATATTGCCACCGCCGATGACAATGGCGATCTGTACGCCCATATCGTGCACCTCTTTGATCTGACGGGCATAGTCGGACAGACGTTCAGGATCAATACCGTAATTCTGTTTTCCCATAAGACTCTCGCCGGAGAGCTTTAGGAGTATTCTTTTAAATCTTGCCATAATGTTTGGATAATTTCTTTATAGAGCAAAAATACGTAATTTATTTCTCTTTCCCAACGCTTTTCTTACTTTTATACTTCTTTTCAGATAAGGAAAGGGCCCTCTGCAGCCCATAATCGCAAGTTGTCCGTCCTCGTCAGCCGTTGACTCAAAGACAAGTACTAATAAGCCATGCGTCTAATATCTAAGGAAATAGAATGTGAGCTCGGACTGATGGGGCATTAGGTAGGTTATCCACACGAAAAGACGGATCAGGAGGGATCTGTCTTTTCGTGTATTTGAGGTTGTATATCCGTCGGTTACAGTTCATGTCGCCACGTAAAGCAGTCGGGGAAATGACTGTTGAGGCTTTGCGGTTCTTCGTGGAAGATGCCGAAGAGGGCTGATCCGCTACCGCTCATGGCTGCATAGATTGCTCCGAGACTGTAGAGTCGCTCTTTGATCTGTGCCAGTTGGGGATGGCGGCCAAAGATGGGGCCCTCAAAGTCATTGGTCAGGTCGGTACGCCATGTGGTGATGGGTTGGCGTACGACATCGTGACAGCACTTGGCAGGGCACTTGCAATCCAGGGCAGCGTATGCCTCGCGGGTGGAGACGGCCACGGGAGGCTTGACTACTGCGATCCAGTAGCCGTGAAGATTACCTCTTGGCCCATCGGCCGGCTCAATGATCTCGCCTCGTCCGGTGCAGTAGGCCGGCTCAGCGGTGATGAAGAAGGGAGGCGGGCGGCATAGCGCTCCATCTCGGAGATGCCGATATTCAGGCGGAAGCGCTCGTCGAGCAGTCTGATCATGAAGGCTCCGTCGGCTGATCCTCCACCCATGCCTGCCTGTGAGGGAATCCGCTTCACGAGATGGGCATGTATACGGGGCAACTGAAAGTCGTGGGCCAGCAGGTTGTAGGCCTTCACGACGAGGTTATCCGCTTCGGGACAATCGACAGCGGTAGGGCCGGTGACCTTCAGATCGCATGGCACGGAGGAAGGAAATTCCTCACCCATCAACTTGATCTCCAGCGCATCGGTGAGGGGGATGGGATACATTACGGTCTCTATGTCGTGGTAACCGTCGGTGCGTTCGGCGACGACATTCAAACCAAGATTGATTTTCGCACAAGGAAAGGTGATCATTGTTTTACTAATTGATTCTACTGCAAATATAATACAAAATCTTAGAGCGGGAGTCCTATGAATGATTTATTTTTTGTATTTTTGCCCCCTAAACAAATAGATCGTATGCCTACAACAGCACAAAGTAAAGGCGGTACGCGTACCCGCCGCAAAGTGTCAACTCCTATCGATCCTACATACGCCCACTTGCAGCCGCAGGCCCTTGATGTGGAACGTGTAGTGCTCGGTGCGCTGATGATAGATAAGGATGCATTCTCGCTCGTGGCTGAGAAATTACATCCGGAGACTTTTTACGAACCACGTCATCAAAAGATATTCGAAGCCATACAGAGTCTGAGTCTTCATGACCGTCCTGTCGACATCATGACGGTTACCAACGAGTTGCAGAAGTTGGGTACCTTCGATGAGGTTGGCGGTACTGACTATATCCTCGAATTGTCTTCCCATGTGGCTTCCTCGGCGAATATCGAATACCATGCCAAGATCCTTCAGCAGAAGTATATGGCCCGACAACTCATCTCTTTCGCCTCACAGCTAGAGACAGATGCCTTTGACACTACTGTGGATATTGATGAGCTGATGCAGAAGGCCGAAGGCAGTTTGTTTGAACTGTCCCAAAAGAATATGACACAGGACTTTACGCAGATCGATCCTGTGATTCGGCAGGCTCAGGACATTCTGCAGAAGGCTATGGGTAATACTTCTGGTCTGACGGGCATTTCTACAGGTTACAATAAGCTCGATGATCTCACTTCAGGCTGGCAGGATTCCGATCTTGTGATTATCGCCGGTCGTCCTGCCATGGGTAAGACCTCGTTTGCCCTTTCGTTGGCGAAGAACATTGCTGTCGATCAGCGTATCCCTCTCGGCTTCTTCTCTCTTGAGATGAGCAACGTACAGCTTGTCGACCGTCTGATTTCCAATGTCTGTGAGATCAATGGTAAGGCCATTATGAACGGACAGCTCCGCCCGGATGAGCTTCAGCGTTTTGATAAGAATCTCCATCAGCTCGAAGGCGCACCTCTTTATATAGATGATACACCGGCTATGTCGGTGTTTGAACTTCGTACGAAGGCCCGTCGCATGGTACGTGAGAAAGGTGTCCGAATGATCATGATCGACTATCTGCAGCTGATGAATGCCAGTGGTATCCGTTTTGGCAACCGTCAGGAGGAGGTGTCCACCATCTCACGTTCGTTGAAAGGTCTGGCCAAGGAGTTGAATATTCCTGTCATGGCACTATCACAGCTCAATCGTACTGTGGAGAACCGAGAAGGTTATGAAGGTAAGCGACCTCAGCTCAGCGACCTGCGTGAGTCGGGTGCCATCGAGCAGGATGCCGATATGGTGGTATTTGTCCATCGTCCAGAATATTATGGCATCAAGACAGACCCGAAGGGAAACGATCTGCAGGGAAAGGCAGAGATCATCATCGCCAAGCACCGTAAGGGTAAGACCGACACGGTGTTGCTCAACTTTGAGGGCCAGTACACGCGCTTTACCAATCCTGAGGATGCTGCTTTGCGTCCACTTGCCAGTGATGTAATTGACGGGGGAGGTGAGATCATTGGCTCGCGCATCAATGGTGATGACGATCCTCTAGGGGGCGATCCGGGTGCCGTACCGTTCTAAATTAGGAAATTTTCCGGAAAATAGCAAGAGATTGTAAGTTTTCAACATAAAAAACTTACAATCTCTTGTTTGTTTTGCGAAATTTATATACCTTTGCATCGTCATCCACAAAATGGTGGGTACGACACATAAACATAAAAATAGTAATCGATATGAACCAGAGCATTCACATTCTGAGCATTATTAACATTATTCGACTGCGCAAGACAGCCGGAAATGAGAAGGTGCGTTAGAGTGTGAGTATGCTTGAGCTATATAAAGCCTTTCCATTTCCGTGTGAGTGGGAAGGCTTTTTTATATATAAGATTCAGCGAACGATAAAGTTACACAAAACAAAAAGATACGATTATGAGTGAGAGATTGTTTGTTTTCGATACGACCCTCCGTGATGGTGAGCAGGTGCCCGGTTGCCAGTTGAATACGGTTGAGAAGATCCAGGTGGCCAAGCAGCTGGAACTGTTGGGAGTCGATGTCATCGAGGCGGGTTTCCCTGTTAGTTCTCCCGGTGACTTTCATAGTGTAGAGGAGATCTCCAAGGCTGTGACCTGGCCGACGATCTGCGCCCTGACGCGTGCGGTAGAAAAAGATATTGATGTGGCTGCCGACGCTTTGAAGTACGCTAAGCATAAGCGTATTCATACAGGATTGGGAACTAGTGACTATCATATTAAATATAAATTCAACTCAACCCGCGAGGATATTCTCGAGCGTGCCGTACGTGCAGTGAAGTACGCAAAGCAGTATGTAGAGGATGTGGAGTTTTATGCCGAGGATGCCGGTCGTACCGACAATGAGTATCTCGCCCGTGTAGTGGAGGCTGTTATAAAGACAGGTGCTACGGTAGTGAATATCCCCGATACGACAGGATATTGCCTGCCTGATGAGTATGCGGCAAAGATCAAGTATCTTGTCGATCACGTAGATGGCATAGACAAGGCAATCATCTCTACCCACTGCCATAACGACCTGGGCATGGCGACGGCCAATACGCTGAACGGTGTGCTCGTCGGAGCACGTCAGGTGGAAGTGACCGTCAATGGCATAGGAGAACGGGCCGGCAATACTGCTCTTGAGGAAATAGCCATGATACTGAAGACACATAAGGACATAGGTATCGAGACGAATATCAATACTCAGAAGATTACATCCATCTCGCGCATGGTCAGTTCGTTGATGAATATGCCCGTACAGCCTAACAAGGCAATCGTAGGACGTAACGCCTTCGCACATTCCAGTGGCATTCATCAGGATGGTGTATTGAAAAATGCACAGACGTATGAGATCATCGATCCCAAGGACATCGGTCTTGATGATAACGCCATCGTACTCACGGCACGTTCAGGACGTGCAGCCTTGAAGTATCGTCTTGAGCTGAACGGTGTAGACATAAAGGATGAGGGGCGTCTGGATGAGATCTATAAGAATTTCCTCAGCCTTGCCGATAAAAAGAAGGAGATCACCGACGATGACGTACTCATGCTTGCCGGTGCCGAGAAGGCTGCCAATAACAGCGTGAAGCTCGACTATCTCCAGGTGACCACCGGTAAGGGCGTGAAGAGCGTCGCTTGCATCGGACTGGATATCGCCGGTCAGAAGTTTGAGGAGAGTTCGTCGGGCAACGGTCCTGTCGATGCGGCCATCCTGGCGTTGAAGCGCATCGTCCGTAAGCACATGACCCTGAAGGAATTCACCATCCAGGCCATCAATAAGGGATCGGACGATGTCGGTAAGGTACACATGCAGGTGGAGTATGACGGGAATGTCTACTATGGTTTCGGTGCCAACACCGATATTGTAACTGCTTCGGTAGAGGCATATATCGATTGTATCAACAAATTTAAAAATTGAGCTGAGAGTATCGGCTGGCGACTGTGAGGATATGCTTGCACAACCGGCTGACACCATTATACTAAAACTTATTATATATGAATACTCTTTTTGATAAGATTTGGGACAGTCATGTAGTACAGATCGTCAAGGACGGTCCCACCCAGTTGTATATTGACCGTCTCTATTGTCACGAGGTGACTTCACCGCAGGCTTTTGACGGTCTGCGTCAGCGTGGGTTGAAAGTGTTCCGTCCGGCTCAGGTGTATTGTATGCCTGATCACAACACACCGACACATGACCAGGATAAGCCTGTGGAAGATCCTGTCGGACGTAAGCAGATTGAGACATTGGACAAGAACTGTCAGGAATTTGGTCTGACCGAATTCAAGATGGGTACCAAGGAGAATGGTGTGATCCATGTGGTAGGTCCTGAGACCGGTCTGTCCCTGCCGGGCATGACGATCGTGTGTGGTGACTCTCATACGTCGACCCATGGTGCTGTGGGTGCCGTGGCTTTCGGTATCGGTACTTCTGAGGTAGAGATGGTACTAGCCTCTCAGTGCATCCTTCAGCAGAAGCCCAAGTCCATGCGAATCAATATAGAGGGTAAGTTGCCCAAAGGTGTTGTCGCCAAGGATGTGGCTCTCTATCTGATGTCTCAGCTGACCACGTCAGGAGCAACAGGCTATTTCGTGGAGTATGCCGGTCAGGTGGTTCGCGACATGAGCATGGAGGGTCGTCTGACGCTCTGCAACCTGTCTATCGAGATGGGAGCCCGTGGTGGTTTCATAGCTCCTGACGAGACGACGTTCGCTTATCTGAAGGGCAAGAAATATGCACCTAAGGGTGAGGCCTGGGACAAGGCTGTGGCAGAATGGAGCAAGTTGAAGAGCGGTGAGGATGCCGTGTTCGACAAGGAACTCACCTTCCACGGCGAGGACATAGAGCCTCGCATCACCTATGGTACGAATCCTGGTATGGGTATCGGTATTACGGGTAGTGTGCCGACGCTGGATGAGATCGGCGAGGAGGGTAAGGCCTCGTTTGAGAAGAGTTTGAAGTATATGGGCCTGGAGCCCGGAGAGAAGCTGTTGGGCCATAAGGTCGACTATGTGTTCCTGGGTGCCTGCACCAACGGCCGTATAGAGGACTTCCGCGCTTTCGCCAACATCGTCAAGGGACATCAGAAAGCTGCAGACGTGGTGGCCTGGCTCGTCCCCGGCTCGTGGACAGTGAAGAAGCAGATTGAGGATGAGGGCCTTGACAAGGTTCTTGCAGAGGCAGGCTTTGAAGTTCGCCAGCCTGGTTGCTCTGCTTGTCTGGCAATGAACGATGATAAGATTCCGGCAGGGAAATATAGTGTATCCACCAGTAACCGTAACTTTGAGGGTCGTCAGGGTCCCGGTTCGCGCACGTTCCTGGCATCACCCCTTGTAGCCGCTGCCGCTGCCATCACCGGTAAGGTGACCGATCCACGTGAGTTCATGTGATTTTTAGCCATAGGCTTTGTAGTTTTTATAAACAGTCCCTGTGTCGTACTTGATGGGATCTCAGACTGCAGCAATGGTGAAGTCCGAGAAACATCCTACGGTATAGTCAGGGCCTTTCCTTTGGACATATAGAAGTGTCCATCAAAGTAATAGAAAAGACAATGAAACAGAAATTTGATGTTATTACATCCAGCTGCATTCCTCTTCCTTTAGAGAATGTAGATACAGACCAGATCATTCCTGCGCGTTTCCTCAAGGCCACGGATAAGAAGGGATTTGGTGACAATCTTTTTCGTGACTGGCGTTACAATAAGGACGGATCGTTGAAAAAAGACTTTGTTCTTAACAATCCTGATTATTCCGGTGTCATTCTCGTAGCCGGCAAGAATTTCGGATCAGGCTCTTCACGTGAGCATGCGGCCTGGGCCATTGCAGGCTATGGGTTCCGTGTGGTGATCAGTTCATTCTTCGCAGATATCCACAAGAATAATGAGCTTAATAACTTTGTGCTTCCCGTAGTCGTTTCTGAGGCTTTTCTGAAGGAACTTTTCGAAAGCATAGACAAGGATCATAAGACGCAGGTGAAAGTTGATCTGCCTAACCAGACGGTCACCAATCTTGCAACGGGGCACAGCGAGCATTTTGAAATCAATCAGTATAAGAAGCACTGCCTGATGAACGGTCTGGATGATGTGGATTTCCTTGTGCAGAACCGTGACAAGGTGGAGCAGTATGAGAAATCCAAGGCATAATGTTACATCTGAATAATCCATTTCCATTTGTAGAGATCATGGACTGCACGCTGCGTGACGGCGAGCAGACCAGTGGAGTCTCTTTCCTTCCTCATGAAAAATTGATGATCGCCCGTCAGCTGCTGAAGTCGGTCAATGTCGACCGTCTGGAGGTAGCGTCAGCACGTGTCTCGGAAGGCGAGAAGGAGGCCGTGAAGAATATCTGCCGTATGGCGGAGCGGGAAGGTATGATAGACCGCATAGAAGTCTTGGGATTTGTCGATGGCACACAGTCGGTCGACTGGATCAAGGATTGTGGCTGCCATGTGATGAATCTGCTGGCGAAAGGATCATACAAGCATTGTACACAGCAGTTGAAGAAAACCCCGCAGGAGCATATTGACGACATCAAGGGTGTGATCGCTTATGCTGTGAAACAGGGATTCGTGGTCAATCTCTATTTGGAGGACTGGAGCAACGGCATGAAGGATTCGCCCGACTATGTATGGCAGATGATGGATGCGATGAAGGATGAGCCTATCTCTCGTTTTCTATTGCCTGACACATTGGGTATTCTTAATCCTATCAATTGTGGTGAGTATTTCCATGAGATGGTGACCCGTTATCCCGGCAAGCGCTTTGATTTCCATGCCCATAACGACTATGACCTTGCTGTTGGCAATACCCTTGCCGCTGTGATGAACGGTGCGTCAGGCGTCCATGTCACAGTCAATGGTCTGGGAGAACGTTGCGGTAATGCTCCTTTGGCTTCCGTCCAGGCCATGCTGAAAGATCAGGCGGGTATCGTTACGCACATCGACGAGAGCCAGTTGAATGCCGTGAGCCGATTGGTGGAGAGCTACAGTAGCATCGCCGTAGCACCGAATACGCCCATTGTAGGAGATAATGTGTTCACCCAAGTGGCCGGAGTACATGCCGATGGTGATAAGAAAGACCATCTCTACAGCAACGACCTGCTCCCGGAGCGTTTTGGCCGCAAACGAGAGTATGCGCTAGGTAAGAACTCCGGTAAGGCCAATATCATTCAGAATCTGAAGGAACTGGGCCTTGAGCTCACGCCCGAGCAGACGAAAAAGGTGACTAAGCGCATCACTGAGCTAGGCGACCGCAAGGAAGTGGTGACACAGGATGATCTGCCTTATATCGTTTCTGACGTCCTGCATCATGAAACCATTGAGGATCGTGTGAAGCTGGTCAGCTATATGGTTTCTACTTCCTATGGCTTAAAGCCATTGGCATCCATCAAGGTTGAGATCAATGGCGTGTCGTATGAGGCTGACGCTACCGGTGACGGTCAGTATGACGCATTTGTGAAAGCCATGCGGAAGATCTATAAGGAAAAGCTCGACCGTACGTTCCCGTTACTTGCCAACTACTCTGTCACGATCCCGCCCGGCGGCCGTACAGACGCCCTCGTGAATACGGTGATCACCTGGAAAGACGATCATGGCAAGGTGATCCGTACACACGGACTCGACGCCGATCAGACAGAGGCGGCCATCAAGGCTACCATCAAGATGCTCAATATTGTGGAGGGCACCTTTAAAGTATAATTATTCAACGGAAAGAAAGATATGAAATTAAAAATTGCTATTCTCCCGGGTGACGGTATCGGACCGGAGATCATGCCCCAGGCTACTGCCGTGCTCGATGCCATTGCCAAGAAGTTCAACCACCAGTTTGAGTATCAGGAAGCCCTCTGCGGTGCCCACGCTATTGATGTCTGCGGTGATCCTTTCCCCGAAGAGACATTCAAGGTGTGCATGGATGCCGATGCCGTGCTCTTTGCAGCTGTGGGTGATCCCCGTTTCGATAACGACCCTACATTGAAAGTGCGCCCTGAGACCGGTCTGCTTGCCATGCGCAAGAAATTGGGTCTTTTTGCTAATGTACGTCCTGTGGCCACGTTCGACTGCCTGCTCCATAATTCGCCTTTGAAGGAGGAGCTGATCAAGGGCGCCGACTTCGTCGTGATCCGTGAGCTTACCGGTGGCATGTACTTCGGTGAGAAGTATCAGGACAATGACAAGGCTTATGATACCGATATCTATTACCGTCCTGAGATAGAGCGTATCCTCAAGGTGGGATTTGAGTTCGCACAGAAGCGCAACCACCACCTGACTGTTGTCGACAAGGCCAATGTGCTTGCCTCTTCCCGTCTGTGGCGTCAGATCGCCAAGGAGATGGAACCGAGCTATCCCGATGTGACGGTCGACTATATGTTTATCGACAACTGCTCGATGCGTGTACTCACCGAGCCCCGTTTCTTCGATGTCATCGTGACGGAGAACACCTTCGGTGATATCCTTACCGATGAGACGTCGGCAATCACCGGCTCGATGGGCCTGCAGCCCTCCGCCTCACTGGGCGAGCATACGCCGCTCTTTGAGCCCGTACACGGCTCATGGCCACAGGCGGCCGGTAAGAATCTGGCCAACCCCCTTGCCCAGATACTCTCTGCCGCCATGCTGCTTGAGCACTTCGGCCTGAAGGAGGAAGGAGCCCTCATCCGTGAAGCTTGCACGGCCTCTCTTGATCGGAACGTACGTACACCGGAGATCCAGGTTGAGGGCGGTGCCCATTATGGCACGAAGGAAGTTGGTGCGTGGATCACGAAATATGTAGAAGAGCACTAAAAAACAAGATGTCATATTCAGTCAGCTCGTTCAGGCCATTGCTAGTTTTGATCATAATGAGGTCGCGACCAGCTGATGGATATTTTCTTAAGCCGGTTTTCGGATTCGGTTCTTGAAAATATGGCTAATGGTATCACTTTAGATGGAGCCGGCAGGGATGTCTCTGCCGGCTTCATTATTTTGTACGCTCGGCATGAGCATTATCTAACGGGTGCAAGT
>ENA-OPNI01000395-OPNI01000395.1-human-gut-metagenome-genome-assembly--contig:-NODE-395-length-15002-cov-2.528601_pt1 | contig 15002 bp, 7 predicted proteins | sample MGYA00241538_ERZ501773 | MGnify/ENA primary metagenome ERZ501773 (study PRJEB25962, sample SAMEA2042556) | human gut metagenome | biome: human gut; feature: human-associated habitat; material: faeces...
TAACAAAGACTCCCCCTGCAGCAGTACTGTTAAAGAAAGCCTGCAACATCAAGTCCGGTTCCGGCGTTCCCAACAAGACCAAGGTAGCTACCATTTCCAAGGCTAAGCTTCAGGAGATCGCTGAGATGAAGATGCCGGATCTGAATGCAGCAAGCCTGGAAGCAGCTATGAGCATGATCGCTGGTACTGCACGCAGCATGGGTATTGTTGTTGAGGAGTAACTTATAAATATTTGGGAGGCAATCGACAATGAGATTGCCGCTGGAACCTAGGAGGTAAAATAATGAAACATGGTAAGAAATATACCGAAGCTGCCAAGCTGGTAGATCGCGCTACATTCTATGAGCCTAACGATGCTATCGCTCTGGTTAAGAAAACTGCAACTGCTAAATTCGATGAGACCATCGAGGTTCACATCAGAACCGGTTGTGACGGACGTCACGCTGAGCAGCAGATCCGTGGCGCAGTTGTACTGCCTAACGGAACCGGTAAGACTGTAAAAGTTCTGGTATTCGCAAAAGGCGATAAGATCAACGAGGCTGAAGCAGCAGGCGCTGATTATGTTGGCGGCGAAGAGCTGATCCCGAAGATCCAGAACGAAGGATGGCTGGACTTCGACGTTGTAGTAGCAACCCCTGATATGATGGGTGTTGTAGGTCGTCTGGGTAAGGTTCTCGGACCTAAGGGCTTAATGCCAAACCCTAAGGCTGGTACAGTTACAATGGACGTAACAAAAGCAGTTAATGATATCAAAGCTGGTAAGATAGAGTACAGACTTGATAAAGCCAATATTATCCATGTGCCAGTGGGAAAAGCTTCCTTTACAGAGGAACAGTTAGACGAAAACTTCCAGACCTTAATGGATGCTATTGTAAAAGCAAAGCCATCAGCTGCTAAGGGACAGTACCTTAAGAGCGTTGTAATTGCTTCAACAATGGGTCCTGGTGTAAAGATTAACACAACAAGATTTGCGTAAATCTTATATACCAATATATTGACAGAACGACCATCATGCAGGACGCGCCTGTGTGGTGGTCGTTTTGTACTATATGGAAAAACTTTAAGGGAAGGTAAAAACTTCCTTGACATATACAGGCTGCTCAGCTAAAATTTTTATGGGTAAACGCTTTAGTGTGGAAAAACATAAAAGCGAAAAAGTAAAGCCAAGATCAGACATGGAGGATAGTCACATATGAGACAGAAGAAGATTCATTACATCTATAACGATGCAATGGAATGTATGGATTTTGATGAAAGAAAAAAGCTTCAGGGAGAGAGACTGAGAGCTACCGTAGAGTTGGAATATAATAATGTTCCGGCTTACAGAAAGAGAATGGATGAAGCCGGAGTAAAACCGGAAGATATTAATGGAATTGAAGATATCGTAAAGCTTCCATTTACGCAGAAAACCGATTTGAGAGATAATTTCCCATATGGACTATTTGCTGCAGATCTTAAAGATATTGTACGTATTCAGGGTTCTTCAGGAACAACCGGAAAGCCGATCGTATCAGGATATACGGAAAATGATATTAAGGTATGGACAGAGATGGTTGCCAGAGCACTGACTGCTGCAGGCGGTACAAAGGATGATATCATTCAGATTGCTTATGGTTATGGTTTATTTACCGGCGGACTGGGGGCACATCAGGGTGCAACAGAGATTGGGGCTACAGTAATTCCAATGTCATCCGGTAATACACAGAGACAGATTATAATGATGAAAGAGCTTGGTGCTACGATGCTTTGCTGTACACCATCTTATGCAACATATCTGGCAGAAACCATCCATGAAATGGGAATCAAGCCGGAAGAATTAAAACTGAAATCCGGTTGTTTTGGTGCAGAGCCATGGACAGAGGAAATGAGACAGCATCTGGAAGATCTGCTTGATTTTGATGCACTCGATATCTATGGACTTACGGAGATCGGTGGTCCCGGTGTTGCATTTGAATGCATGGAAAAGCATGGTATGCATATCAATGAAGATCATGTGCTTGCAGAGATCATCGATCCGGTAACAGAAGAACCGCTTCCGGATGATACACCGGGTGAACTGGTATTTACTACACTGACCAAGACAGGTGCGCCTATGATCCGTTACAGAACACATGATATCTGTACTTTACATCACGGAACATGTGCTTGTGGAAGAACAACAGTTAAGATGAGCCGTATCACAGGACGTACCGATGATATGCTTGTTGTTCGTGGCGTCAATGTATTCCCAAGTCAGATTGAAGCTGTATTGATGGGTGTGAAAGAAGCATCTGCACATTATATGCTGGTAGTTGATCGTGTGAATTCACAGGATAAGCTTACTGTTCAGGTGGAATTAAAGGATGATGTTGATATAAACGATGCGGATAAGCTTGAGAAGCTGGCTGCATATATCAAGACACAGATCAAGCAGACTCTACTGATCAGTGCCAAGGTAGAACTGCTTCCACCGAAGTCTATTGCTCGTTCCGAGGGCAAGGCAAAGCGTATTACCGATAACCGAAACACCGGCTTCTAAACGAATGTGGCGGCATCCACGATAAATTTTATATCTTGAATATTATTTACACTATAAATGACTCGCGGGGATTTCTATTCGCTGCACATGTCGGATTCGTAAATACTCCTGTGCCAACTCGCCTTTGGCTCAGACAGGCACCCGTATTTACTGACAATGTGCAACTCATAACGAAATCCTTGCGAATGTCATGTTATAGCGCAAATAATATCCTGAGATATTAAAATTTATTGTGGGTGCCTTTTTGTATAGTGCGTTACGGTAAGTACGATTAATTGTGTAGAACATTTCCCCGGTTTTTATATATCGTCAGAAGCCGGATGTGTTCGGTTGTCAGATTATTGTGACAGAGAGTGCTTGCAGATAGCTTCGGTTGTGCCTATAATATAGACTATGAGATTAAACAGGCAATTGCAGAAAGCATAGAATATTCTGCAATGCCTGTTTTGAACAAACAACCAGGAGGCAGACAGATATGAAAGCGGAATATATGCTCCGGATCAGATATTTTCTGGCACATAATAAAATAAAGGTGGTACTATGTCAGCTTGCTTTTCTACTGGTTTCGTCGTTTATTCTGGTTCCGGTTGTATTTCGTGGATTCTATCTGGCAATCAAATTGTCCGGATACAGTTCGATCACGAAAGAGAACTTTCTGGATGTCCTGATCAAGCCGGGATCTATTATTTATATATTGCTTCTTATTGTGCTGCTCATGGTGTTCATGTTGTTGAACCTTACGATGTATATTGTATTGTTTGATGCATCACTCCGGCACAGCAGACATGGCTTGATTGAATATCTGGTACAGGTCGAGAAGCATTTCTTCCGTTTCTTTGGAAAAAGGAAAATTGTGCGTATTTTCTACATGCTTCCATTTGCGTTTGCAGTATACATGCCACCGTTTCTGATGGCGTTAAATAATAATACGGTCACAAAATACCTGTTGAAATTGTGTATTCGGGGAACCGGAAAGAAAGCATTTTGGATCGGATTTGCAGTGATCTATCTGATCTGTATCTGGGTTATGTCTGTAAAGATTCCATATATCCGGTTGCTGATCCTTGGAAATGTCGATGCATCGAAAGCAAAAGAGCAGACCCGGCTGACACGACGGGAAAGATTTCATCATTTTATGTTCCAGATGTTATGGGAATTGTTTATTGCTTTATTCTGTGCGGTACTATATGCAGTATTTATTCTGGTAAGTGTTCTTGTTATCAAGGCGAAATCTGATGGCGACAATGTTCTGATACTGTTTTATGAAGTGTATAATCGTATAAACATAGTTGTCGGAGGGTTGCTGCTTTTTATCTGTGGTATGTTCAACATTTCTGCAGCATTACAGCTCGCACGACCAAAGATGCTTATGTATTATGTAGATAATGCTGATCTTAACAAGCAGACCCATTATGTACTGGTCAGTATGGTTGCTGTTGCCTGTGTATTGGCAATATATCTGAATGTCAGATTTTTGTCTGCAGGTACGACACCGACATATGCTTCCCTTGGGGCAACGTTGATCACCGCACACAGAGGTTCCAGCAGTGAAGCTCCGGAGAATACGATCCCTGCATTTGAAAAGGCAATCGAAGAAGGGGCAGATTATGTGGAAATGGATGTCCGGATGACTTCAGATGGGAAACTTGTGCTGATGCATGACCCATCAACCGAGCGGACGACAGGCGTTGATAAGCTGGTATGTGATACTACTTATGAGGAGCTACAGCAATTGGATGCCGGAGCAGAATTTTCAGATGAATATGCCGGAACAAAGATTCCGACCTTACAGGAAGCAATTGATACCTGTAAAGGCAAGGTCATGATGAACATAGAACTGAAAACGGTCCGGAATGACGGAGAACTGGAAGCAAAGGTTGCGCAGGTGCTCAAAGAGAATAACATGGAAGAGCAATGTATTGTCACATCCTTTAAGCAACGGTCTCTTGTACGGATCAAGAAAGATGATCCGGATATCGTGACGGGCTATATATACAGCTTCGGATACAGCAACCGGACAAATTATGAAGCAATGGATGTGTTAAGCATTGATGCCAGATACCTGACCAGGCAGGTGGTAACCGGAGCACATAAAAAAGGTATTATGGTCTGCGCATGGACGGTAAATACCAGCAGCGAGATGCGTCGCATGATGGCGATTGGTGTGGATAATATCATCACGGACCGCGTGCCGCTTGCAAAGAGAACATTAAAGCATAAGGACAGTAATGCCGTATCAGATATGGTAAAATATATATTTGAACAGTAAAAAAATTATCAATACTATGGAAATTGAGAAAAGAATGTGCTATAACAGAAACTATGAATATTATTTTTTTGCGAAATAGAAACTGAAAGGATGAATAGTTATGGAGAAGAAAAATATTGACTGGTCAAGTATCGGTTTTGGTTATATCAAAACGGATAAAAGATATGTATCAAATTATAAGAATGGTGCATGGGATGAAGGAACATTAACAGATGATGCGAACGTTGTATTAAGTGAGTGCGCAGGTGTTCTTCAGTATGCCCAGACAGTATTTGAAGGATTAAAGGCATATACAACAGAAGATGGCAGAATCGTATGTTTCCGTCCTGATCTGAACGCAAGCAGAATGGCAGATTCAGCAAAGAGACTTGAGATGCCTGCATTCCCGGAAGATAGATTTGTAAAAGCAGTGGAAGAGACAGTAAGAGCAAATGCTGCTTATGTTCCACCTTATGGTTCAGGTGCAACTCTTTACATCAGACCATATATGTTTGGTTCAAATCCTGTAATCGGTGTTAAGCCGGCAGATGAGTATCAGTTTAGAATGTTCTGTACACCAGTAGGTCCTTACTTTAAGGGCGGTGCAAAGCCAATTACGATCAAGGTTTCAGATTTTGACCGTGCAGCACCTCATGGAACGGGTCATATCAAGGCTGGTTTGAACTATGCAATGAGCCTTCATGCAATTGTTACAGCTCATCAGGAAGGTTATGATGAGAACATGTACTTAGATGCAGCAACCAGAACAAAGGTAGAAGAGACAGGTGGAGCAAACTTCATCTTCGTAACAAAGGATGGAACAGTTGTAACCCCTAAGTCAAACAGTATCCTTCCATCAATCACAAGACGTTCACTTATGGTAGTTGCTGAGAAGTACCTCGGACTGAAAGTAGAGCACAGAGAAGTATACTTCGATGAGGTAAAAGATTTTGCAGAGTGTGGTCTGTGTGGTACAGCAGCCGTTATCTCACCGGTAGGTAAGATTGTTGATCATGGCAAAGAGATCTGCTTCCCAAGTGGAATGGAGAAGATGGGACCGGTTATCCAGAAGCTCTATGATACATTAACAGGTATCCAGATGGGTAGGATCGAAGCTCCGGAAGGATGGATCAAAGAGATCAAAGTAGACTAATTATTAAAATAGTTTCTATAAAGAAAGAAAAAAGATATGGCGTAAATTCCCTTGGTGGGATTTGCGTCATATCTTTTTTTTAGCATTTCCATGAAAATCCAGAAGCTCACGAACATCTATTTCAAGCGCATCTGCAATATTAAACAGCAGATCCAGCGAAATGGATCGGACGATGTTGGGGGCTTCGACGGCTCCCAGATGTTGTCTTGAAATGTCTAGTTTTTCTGCAAGCTGTTCCTGAGTATATCCCTTATGCTTGCGATAATACGAAATATTATACCCCAATTCTATATATCGCTTATCATTATGAGTCACCTCAGCGTGTTTACTCATTTAATCACCTCAACTATGTATTTTATGTAAATTTTTATAAAATATAAATTAGTCGTAATGATACATATGATATTAGTTATACGACATATGCCATTTGAAAATATCCGGTTTCCGTTTTCAGGTTAATTATTAAGTCGGATGAAGACGGAAATTTACATAAATATTAAGTTTGTAATTAGCCATATGGTACAAAAATGCCCTTAAAAACAACAAAATGCGTATACTTTATGTGCATCTAGACGAAAATGACCTGGAAATTGTTTTTATTATTGATATTTAAAATGCGACAATGTATACTTCTATATTGTGAATTGTCACAAAATAAATAACAAAGAAAAAAGGATGCCATAAGGGATGGTATCCGGAAAATGAACTGTAAAAAAGAAGGAAGGAACAGTTCAGAATGAAGAATGGAGGTAAACTATGAAAAAGGATTTTTTCAAACGTGGAACAGCATTGGCGCTAAGTGCGGCAATGGCGATTAGTTTATTGCCAGCCATAAGCCCGCTTTCAAAAGTTGATGCTGCGACAACTGAAACCGGAAAAACGATTTTAGGTATCGGCGTTTCAGAAATTGGGAATCCATATGGATCTCATAATGGTGACAAGTTGAGTACAACAGATTCCTGGAAGGGAAGTTATGTGTACTATGGTAAGTATGATGGGGAACCGATCAAGTATCGTGTATTAGATACAGAAAGCCGGTATTCATTTTCTACTGGTGCTTCCAGTATGCTGCTTCAGACAGACAAAGTGGTTGGACCGCAGGTATACTCCTATACTTTTGCAGGTAAGACGACATCTACAGAGCAGTATTCCTATGCTGACAGTTCATTAGTTAAATGGATGAATGAAACCGGTTATAAAAAAATGACCTGTTCCATTACAAATAAAGAGATGCCTTATTTTTTAAATGGATTTTCTTCAGTTGAATTGAATGGAATCCTGGCAAAGTACAAAAGCATCAAAAAACAGCAGTGATGGCGGCTTAAATTCTGCTGTAGGCAGTTCTGAATATATATATACACCGTTAAATAAGGACAAGGTGTTTGCGCTTGATGTTTCCGAATACAGAAATACACATTATGGATATCCTGATACAGCAAACAAGGCAAAGCAGAGAGAACAGGATGTAAATAAAACACTGTATGGATATTTTATAAGATCTACTGCTAAGAATACCGGACGCACAGGTGCAGTGGGTGTTCAGGTAAAAGATGGTATTGAGCTTTGCTTCCAGGGACCACTGGCATCTACACCGGCATTTAACTTGAATAAAAATAATGTATTATTTACATCACTGGTATCCGGTACAGCTGGTCAGTATGGAGCAACATATAAGTTTACAATGCTGGATCCGTCAATGGAGATTTCTGTAGGAGGTTCTGTTGATCGAACCGGTAATGTTGTAACAGTGCCATATTCCGTGACAGGAGATAAAGGAGATCAGATATCATATCTGGTAACAGATAAAGCATATAATGCATCAGGTGTAAAAGTGCTTGCATATGGAAAAGCAGCAACAGCATCTATGGCAGGAGATGTAAGATTAAATCTTGCATCTATAGCAGCGAAGGTTGGAAATAGCTGTACCGTTGATCGTTTGGTAAAAAATTATAAAATTTATCTGGTTGTTGAAACAATAAGCAAGGATATAGCATCGACATCTAATATTGATGAGAGCCTGTTTACAGATTATGCAAGTAAGCCTGTTCAGGTATCTATTCCAAAAGCGGAGAATGAACCAGATGTAGACCCAGACGGTCCGATCATTGATCCGGATCCAAAGCCAGATCCAACAGAAAAATGGAAAGGAAATTATGTCTGGTTTGGTTCATATAAGAGCGAACCATTAAAGTTCCGTGTACTTGATACAGATTCCGGATCGGATTTTAATACTGGCAACAGTTATCTGCTTGAATATGATTCAACCATTAACCATAAATATAATAGTGAAGATAGTGCATCAAATAATTATGTATTTAAGAATGAATGGATGAATGATGACAGTACCGGTTTCTTGGAGACATTTACATCGGTAGAAAAGAGCACAATTGCATCCAGTACAAAGACAGGAGTATCTGCAACAGATGGTGCAGGACTTGCCGGTAAAGTATCATATGAGGATAAAACACAGTTGAAGGATACCAAGGTTTTTGCATTGAGTGTGGGTGAGGCTACGAATACCAGCTATGGATATCCGGATATGATTCAGGCTTCTATGCAGAGAGTAAAGGGAACCAAGTATAATTTAAGAAGTAATTATGCTCCGCCTTATTATCATGTAGTGGGAAGCTATGTTGCATCAGATGGACAATTGGACAATATATACGATTTTCAATGTAGTACATCACCAGCTATGAACATCAACAAGGATGCAGTTCTGTTTACGAATCTTGTAGCAGGCAAGGCTGGAACTTATGGTGCAGAATATAAGCTGACACTTTTAGATGATGGAATGACAACAGCAGTTACAGAGACTCCTTCCATGTCCGGTAATGTGGTTACAATTCCGTATAAGATCAGTGGAACCAATAAGAAGAGTGTAAATCAGCTTTCATATCTTGTAACAGATAAGAATTATAATGCAAAGAATGCAAATATCTTGGCATATGGAAAGCTGGAGGATGTAGCAGGAGCTACATTGTCAGGCACAACAAACCTCAATCTTGCAGCAGTTGTTAACAAGATTGGCAAGGCTGGAATAACAACAGAAAATATTTTTGACAAATATAAAGTTTATATTGTTGCAGAAAAAATCAATGTGGATGATCTTACAACGGTGGGTATTGATGAAGGTTTATACACAAATTATGCAAGTGAGCCGACATCTGTTCCAAAGCCTGTAAATACATCCGATGCAAATCTGAAACGTGTAGAAACACCTACCGTAACAGTGTCATCTGACAAAAAGACATTTACTCTTGCTACAAAGACAGCAGGTGCAACCATTTATTACACAACAGATGGAAGTGATCCAAGCAGCAAGAATGGAACCAAGTATACAGGAGCAATGTCAGTTAAGGATAATGCAGGAAAGAAGATTACCATGATTGCTGTAAAGGCTGGAATGAAGGACAGCTATATTGCGTACTTCACAGTGAAGGAGCAGCCGGATCCACCAGTGATCGTGATCAAACAGGTTGATAAGCCAACTGCAACACTGACAGATGATAAGAGTGCAGTGATCCTTTCTACAACTACAGAGGGTGCAGATATCTATTACACAACAGACGGAACAACTCCAAGCAAGACACACGGTAAGAAATATACAGGACCATTTTCTGTAATAGGAGCAGATGGTAAGCAGATTGAATTAGTAAAGGCTGTCGGTGTTAAAGATAACATGAAAGACAGTGATGTTCAGGAATATACTGTAGAATCACTGGAGCCTGGTAAAGGAAATAAAGGTGATAAGGCTCAGGTTGGTAAGCCATCCGTTAAGTCTTCCGATGATGGTACATCACTGATCATCACAGCAGATCCGAAGGATGCAGATATTTACTACACAACAGACGGATCAACACCAAGTAAGAAGAACGGAACCAAATATACAGGACCAATTCCTGCAACAGATAAGAATGGAAAGACGATTGATACGATCAAGGTTATTGGTGTAAAAGATAACATGAAGGACAGTGATATTGCAACTGTCAAGGTAGCAGATCTGAAGACCCAGAAGCCAACGATCGCAGCAAGCAGTGACAAAAAGACAATTACTGTTTCAGCAGTAAAGGGTGCAACGATCTACTACACAACAGATGGAAGCACACCAAGCAAGAAGAATGGCAAGAAGTATACAGGCCCGATTGCTGCAGCTTCTGTTGCCGGTAAGACAATTAAGGCAATTGCATCTCTTCCGGGTAAGTTAAACAGTGATGTGGTATCAGCAGAAGTAAGCAAACTGATTCCGTCTACACCTGTAAATCCTGTTAAGGAACAGGTTGCAGCACCAACAGGAACACGTTCTAAGGATAACAATACATTTACCCTTGCAACAAAGACAGCAGGTGCAACGATCTACTATACAACAAATGGAAGTTACCCAACAACCAAGTATGGTACAAAGTATACAAAGCCACTTACAATTAAGAAGAATTCCACAACTACGATCACAGCGATCGCAGTTAAGAATGGTATGGAAGACAGTGATGCAGTACAGTTTGTTGTAATCCGTCTTTCAGATGGAAAAGTAACCGTTAGGAAAGAAGAAGTAACACAGCCGGGACCAAAGCCAGGTACAAAAGAAGCCGATAAGTGGATTTCAAGCGATAAGGTAGACAAGTATACCAAGGGACAGCTTACAGGCAGAGCTTCTGCTACAACAAGTAAGGTGACCTTACGTTGGGAACGTCTGAAAGAGGCTGATGGATACATCATCTACGGTAACTATTGCAATAAGAAGAATAAGATTTACAAATATAAGAAGATCAAGACTGTTTCTGCAAGTAAGTTAAAGGGTAAGAAGAACATTAGCTATACACTTACAAAGCTTGCAGGCGGTAAGAAGTTCAAGAAGAATACATTCTATAAATTTAAGGTTATTGCTTATAAGAATGTAAGAAATTCCAAGACTGGAAAGATAGAAAAGAGAATGATCGGCAAGTCCTTCCAGTTACATACAATAACTGCAACAAAGAAATACAAGTACAACAACCCGATTGGTGTTACTGTAAAGAACACAAAGGGTAAGACGGTTTCAAAGGTTACAGTTAAAAAGCGCAAATCCGTTTATCTTGATGCAACAGTCAAGATGGCTAAGAATAAGAAACTGAAAGTTCACTGTGAGAAGGTTCGTTGGATCTCAACAAATAGCAAGATCGCAACTGTTTCACAGGGAGGCAGAATCAAGGGTAAGAAGAAAGGTACATGTTATGTATATGCACTTGCTCAGAATGGTGCCCGTAAGAAACTGAAGATTACAGTAAAATAAAGCCCCCAATATATTATGTATTAAATATACAAGGAGACTCGTCTGTCCTAGTTGGCAGGCGGGTCTTTTTTCATTCATTTTTTATGGGAATTTAATTGACTTTTATATAGGTAGTGATAGAATACCTCTACATGCGAAAATTATAGAGAGGTGAAACTATGCAGGTAATTAAGAATTTGAAGCCATATTGGAAATCGGTTCTGATCATTGTTCTGTTATTGATCGTTCAGGCATATTGTGATCTGGCATTGCCGGATTATACGTCGAAGCTGATCGATACCGGTATCCAGAATTACGGCATTGATCATTGTAGTCCGTTGCAGATCCCGGAAAAAGCGTATACCATTATTAAAGGGTTTATGGATGAAGATGATGTGACGGTGTGGGAAAAGTATTATGAGCAGTCGGATGATGGCATATACCATATGACAGATGACGGCAAGGATCATATAGATGAGATCGATCAGGCGTGTATGGAGCCGATGATGATGTATTATTATCCATATACGATGGTGGATTCGGATGAAGATAATCAGTTAAAGCAGATGCTTGCAGCAAGCGGTATGACATTGGACGAGCTGCCGCCTGAGATGTGGAGTCAGATGGGAACGCAGATGAAGCAGATGATCGATTCCATGCGTGACAGTATGGGGGATGATATGATGATGTCATCTGCCATTACCTGTACAAGAACCTGTTATGACAGTATGGATTATAATTATAAGGATATCCAGATGTCCTATCTGAAACGTGTCGGTGTAGAGATGATCCTTATGACATTGTTAATGGTTGCATCGGCGATACTTACCGGTCTGGTAGCCGCAAGAGTAGCTGCAGGTGTGGGCTGTGATCTGCGAGAAAGCATTTTCAAACGGGTTATTTCATTCTCAGATGCAGAGATCAATCGGTTCTCGACTGCATCCCTGATCACGCGTTCGACAAATGACGTTCAACAGATCCAGATGGTTACGGTTATGTTGCTCCGCATGGTCTTATATGCACCGGTTCTGGCAGTTGGCGGTATCATAAAGGTTGTAGAGAGCGGCGCCAGCATGGGATGGGTGATCGTAGTTGCGGTAGCAGGCATCCTGGTTGTTCTCGGAGTGTTAATGGCGATTGCACTTCCAAAGTTCAAGATCATGCAGGATCTGGTTGACCGTGTTAATCTTGTGTCCAGAGAGATCCTGACCGGTATTCCGGTTATCCGGGCATTTGGCAGAGAGAAGTTCGAAGAAGAACGTTTTGATAAGGCGAATAAGGATCTGACAAAGACATCATTATTTGTAAACCGTGTAATGACATTTATGATGCCGGTTCTGATGTTTATTATGTATGCGGTTACGATCCTGATCGAGTGGGTTGCGGCTCACAGAATCGATTCGGGTGAGCTTCAGGTTGGATCCATGACAGCGTTTATTACTTATACGATGATGATCATTATGTCCTTCTTAATGATCGGTATGTTATCCGTTATGCTTCCAAGGGCAGGTGTGGCAGCAGACCGAATCAAGGAAGTTATTGATACAGAGAGTACGATCTGTGACAAGCCGGATTGTAAGAAGTTAGAAGCTGTAAAGGGTGTTGTCCGTTACGAACATGTAAGCTTTGCATATCCGGGAGCGGATGAAGATGTTCTGACAGATCTTGATTTTGAAGCAAGACCGGGCGAGACGACAGCGATCATAGGAAGTACCGGCTGCGGTAAATCTTCCCTGGTGCAGCTTATGCCAAGATTCTATGATGTCACAGGTGGTAAGATCACGATCGACGGAACGGATATCCGGGATGTATCAATTGAGAGCCTTCGGGAGAATATCGGTTATGTGCCGCAGAAGGGTGTGCTGTTCTCCGGCACGATCGCATCTAATATCCGGTTTGGTGCAGAGGATGCAAGCGATGAACAGATGAAGAAAGCGGCAGCGATCGCACAGGCAACAGATTTCATCGAGGAAAAGGATAAACAGTATGACAGCAGCATTTCACAGGGTGGTACAAATGTTTCCGGCGGTCAGAAGCAGAGACTTGCGATCGCCAGAGCAGTAGCCCGGAATGCAAAGATCTATATATTTGACGACAGCTTCTCCGCTCTTGATTTCAAGACGGATGTAGCAGTCAGAAAAGCACTACGTGAAGACATGACAGACAGTACGGTATTCATCGTTGCCCAGCGTGTCAGCACGATCTTACATGCAGACCAGATCCTGGTACTGGATGAAGGAAAGATCGTAGGCAAGGGTACACACAAAGAGCTGATGGAGAATTGTCCGGTATATGAGCAGATTGCCCGTTCGCAGTTATCTGAAAAAGAGATTGCGGCGAGCATAGCGTAAGAACTCAGGAAAGGAAGGTAACAGACATGGAAGAAAACAGACCAAGACGTGGTGGACGACATATGGGACCTCCTGGAATGGGAGGCGGCGAGAAAGCAAAGGATTTTAAAGGAACCATATCGAATCTGGTTCGTTATTCAAGAAAATATCTGCCGGCAGTGATCGTGGTCATGGTCATTGCGGTGTTCAGTACAGTATTCAATGTTGTCTGCCCGAAGGTACTCGGTAAGGCAACGACAGCATTATCAGAAGGCATTATGCGGAAGATAAATGGAATCGGCGGAATCGATTTCACCTATATCGGTAAGATTCTCCTGTTCTGTCTGGGATTGTATCTGTTAAGTGTATTATTTAACTTTACACAGGGTATCATCATGACAGGTGTAACCCAGAAGCTATGTTACAAGATGCGTAAGGATGTATCTGAGAAGATCAACCGTATGCCACTTAAGTATTTTGAATCCAGAACCTATGGTGAGGTATTATCCCGTATTACAAATGATATTGATACGATGGGAAACGGATTAAATCAGAGTATCACACAGCTTATTACTTCGGTATCGACTGTTATCGGTGTATTTATCATGATGCTTACGATCAGCCCGCTTATGACGATGATCGCAATTATCATCCTGCCGATCAGTGTGGCATTAATGGGTATCATCATTAAGAAGTCACAGCGTTTCTTCAAACAGCAGCAGGAGTATGTCGGACATATCAACGGACAGGTTGAAGAAGTTTATGGCGGACATACGGTAATCAAAGCATTTAACAAAGAGGAAACAACCTTAAAGGAATTCCATGAGACAAATGAAGTCTTATACAAATCCGCATGGAAAGCCCAGTTCTTTTCCGGTCTGATGCAGCCGGTTATGATGTTTGTCGGTAATCTCGGATATGTAGGCGTAGCTATTTCTGGTGCGGCTCTTGCCATTCGTGGTACGATTACGATCGGTGATATTCAGGCATTTATCCAGTATGTGAAGAATTTTACACAGCCGATCCAGCAGGTAGCACAGGTTACAAATATGATGCAGCAGATGGCAGCAGCGGCGGAACGTGTATTTGAACTGTTAGAGGAAGAAGAGGAGGTTCAGGTTGTTGAGCATCCTGCTTCTGTCGAGGATATAAAGGGTGAAGTAGATTTCCGTCATGTAAAGTTCGGATACGATCCTGAGAAGATCATTATACATGATTTCAGTGTTCATGTTGATCCGGGCAAACAGGTAGCGATCGTTGGTCCGACCGGAGCAGGTAAGACCACTATGGTTAAGCTGCTGATGCGGTTCTATGATGTAAATGAAGGAGCCATCTTGTTAGATGGTTACAATGTTAAAGAATATAATCGAAGAGAGCTTCGTGATGCTCTCGGTATGGTTCTTCAGGAAACATGGCTGTTTAAGGGGACGATCATGGAGAATATCCGTTATGGAAGACTGGATGCGACGGATGAGGAAGTAATTGCGGCAGCAAAGGCAGCTCATGCA
>ENA-OPNI01000396-OPNI01000396.1-human-gut-metagenome-genome-assembly--contig:-NODE-396-length-14983-cov-2.307945_pt1 | contig 14983 bp, 17 predicted proteins | sample MGYA00241538_ERZ501773 | MGnify/ENA primary metagenome ERZ501773 (study PRJEB25962, sample SAMEA2042556) | human gut metagenome | biome: human gut; feature: human-associated habitat; material: faeces...
GTATTTCCTATTTTTATTTTTCAATTTGCTGTGACATATCTATTTTAAATCTACAAATTATGGCAAACTCAATACAAGCATTAAGAAAGCAACGGAGAAGTTTATTTAGGAGAAGTTTATTTAATGGTAAGAATCCAAACGACACGACGACATAAGAGTCAATTTTTTCATATGAGAAAATTGACTCTTTCATTTTATAATTTTTTTATTATTAAAGGTACTTCCATTTCATCTCTTGTAAAACCACAATGTGTAGATTTTTTTTCAGGTATATTTTTTGATATTTCTGTACCAAGTTTTAAAATAGAATTTCCAATTGAAATAGCTATATAATTACCCAAAAAATCATCTATTTTCTTATGTTTATCTCCAAATCCAAGTAAGTTCTTTTCTAAAAACTGATCTTTAGTAAATAGTATAAATTCATTTTTTAGGTTATTTTCAAAATATTCTTCGAATTTTTGTTTTTTATCTTCTTTTACCCAAAATGTTACAACTCTTGATTCCAAACTTGGTGGCATTATAATGCAATCTTGAATTTCTTTAATATCTATTATTTTGTAAACTTTTTCAATATCTTTATGTCCATGGTCTGAGGATATAATTAATAATGTATTTGTATTTTTTAATTCATAGCATAATTTTTCAATATTTTTTTCGGCATTTAAAATAAATTTTTTTACTTCATTAGAACTACAACCAAATTTATGTAATAGTGTATCTGGATTATTATTATAAGCTAATATAAAATTATTATCTTTATTTGTACATATGGATTTGATAGACTCACATAAAGTTTCAATATCATCGGCGTTAATACTTCTCTTGCTATGAGGCTCACAAAAATTTGGAAGTATCTCGTAGGCTTTTACTTTTGGTGAAGCCTCTTCTATTTGTTTGTAGATAGGAGTATATTTTATTAAATCATAAATATCTTTATTATAATCTTTAAGTGGTTCGTATGTATATGAGTCAGTTTTTCTCAACATTTCTATTGCTCTGCCATATTCTTTAAAATATTGGGACATTGCAATCCAACCAGTTTCTATTGGGGGTTTTCCAGAGTAATATGTTGTAATTGCGGCAGTAGTTGTTGAAGGACAAACAGTAGTTAATTTTGTAATGAGATTTTTTGAAAAAAAGTTGTTAGGAGAAATATTGTTTAATATCTGATGTCCCATTCCATCTAAGATGACTAAAACTATATTTCTGTAATTTGCTTTTAGTTGATTATCTAATTCGAGTAAACCATTATATTTCGTTTCAACATTGTAATATTTTAGTATAGAAGTTATTGTGTTTAATATGCAATGTTCATAATTAGGAAAAATAATATTTTTATTATTCATAAATTAATCAAATCCTTTCATAATTTTACTAGTCTGCGATTATATAATAAAGATATTTAGCTGTCAAGCATAAAAAAATATAAACTTATTAGTAAAAGGGTTAGTTTTTAAAGTAAATTCTACTTAATAAAAAAATTGAATATGTCAAAGAAAGTTCCTGAATTTAGGCACTTTCTTTTAATTTTGTATTTAAAAATACAAAAAAATGTGGTACAATTTTAGTAAATTAAAGAAAAATTTGCATGGCAAATACACAACTGGAGAAATTTATTTCAAACTAAATTCCACTTGTGTGCCAGAGTAAATTCAATTATTCATAAGATGCCGTGTTTGGATTTATTTTAAATTTAATTAATTTTTCTTTAGTAGTTTTGTATTTAGGTGAATCTTGTCGGGTGAAATTTTAACAAGATTCAACTTTTTAATTACTTCTTTGTCTAGTGTAAATTTAGCTACATCTATTGGAGAAAACCAATTTAGACTAGCTCTTCCTAAACTGTTAATATGGTTTATCATTAAGTTAATATCTGTTTGTAAAAGTCTTTCAAATGGTGTTCCCTTAGGTAATACATATCTAATGAATTCATGATTCTTTTCAAGCATTCCTTTTTGATATGAAGCTCTTGGATTGCAATAGAAGATTCTAGTTCTTCCGATACCTTCTTCATTAAATTCTAAAGATAACGGATTTCCAAATTCTGCTCCATTATCTGTTAGAATTATTGGAAATGTTTTTTTAAACAATTCATTTCCTAGTTCATATTCAAGCATATTAAACACTCTTAAAACTTCTTTTTGAGTTTTCTCATATAGAATAAATGCTAGCATTAATCTTGAATTTCTGAAAAGAAAAGTAAGTAATACTCTGCCACCTTTAACTCCTTCTACAGTATCCATTTCAACAATGGGCAGTTCAGGGTGTAGTTCAATATATTTTTGAAAATCTTCATATGTTCGATTGGTCATTGCTTTAGTATATTTGGGTTCAATTCGCTTTTCTCTTCTTTTTTTCATACGTACTTTTCTTGGTAAATCAATTGGACCAACTGAGAAACAATTTTTAGACAAATATCTATACAAAGTAGAACGAGAACAAGGATTATCATGAGTTTGATAAATATGTGAAATAGATTGTCCTTTTTTTATCAAAGGTGAAATTAATTTATCCAAATTAGAGAGTTCTAATTCTGTCATATTAATGCCTTGCCTAGATTCAGAAAGAATATTTTTATATTTATTAAAAGAAGGCAAAGCTCTGTAGTAATACTTAGTAGATCTGCAATTAAAACGATTTGAACAACCATTACAAACGTAAGGAGAATGTTTTAATCTAAAACATATACCATCTTCAAAATCAGGACAAACACTATTGCAATCTTTGCATTGTTTGCATTCTTTTTTACATCTTGTACTACAAATATTTTTTCTATGGCAATTATATCTTCTTGCACATTTATTAAATCCAATATGTATTGATTGACCTTCTTTTCTTATCCTATGTTTTTTTATTTCTTTAGAGATAGTAGTTTTATCTTTACCTAAATATTTTGCGATATCTGCAAAGCTGGTATTATTCATTAGTTCATGTTCTATGTATTCTCTTTCGTCCAAAGTTAAATGCATATTTTCACTCATAAGGCACCTCCAAAACTCTCCAAATACAGTACCTTACTAATATTTTACTACTTTTTTGTACAAAACTAAAATCCACTCTTTCAAAAAGTAGAATTTAAAAAAGAAATTAAGGTTATTAGTAAAAGTTTACGAAAAATGTTGCAAAATATAAAAAAGCATGTTAAAATATTAGTGTAAAGAATTACAACAACGCTTTTAGGAGGCGAGTTTATGGGAATTACAAATCTAGGTTACAACAAACTTTTTGACGACATCAGTAACTACAAGAATTTGGAATTTTCTGATTTCAAGTATAGTTATCTGATTGTCAAACCTAATGGCAATAGACATTTTCGGACTTATGTGGAGGAATTGAAGAAGAAAGGCTTTGAAATCTTTGGTTACTATTCTGTAATGGATTATGCTACTGTTAATGTAGCTTTACATCCAACACCACCAGAGCAGAGACACATCGTACCTATCAACAATATGTTCAAAGACTGTTACGGAAATTATGGAGTTCTTATTTTGATTGGGAAAACTCATATCACATATGAGGACTTTGTAAAAGAAGTATACGCTTTCAAGGCTGACACAAGAAAGATTTTTGAAGTAGATTATCTATCTTATGTCTTTGATATCTCAAAAATGCTTGGAGAGTATCGTGAACAGCGACTTGTCCTTCTTGAAAAGGATGGGAGCGAAGCTAAAAAGCGTGAGATGAATCATGTAGGAACTTTTCTGGTGTTTTCAATCAACTCTCTGCATTCTCCAGATCCTGATGTGAAGATAACGATACAGGAAATGCTTTTGCTTAAGGAAATGAATATTATTTCCCCAAATAATTGCATACCTGACGAAATTGTTTGCAGAATTGGAGAATACGAAACTTTTGTCTATTTGAAAGACATTAAAAATGTCTAATGCGTTCTGTTGGGGGTAATAGTTATTATTGCCTCTAACATTTTATTTTTATTATGGAGGGGAAAAGTATGAAGTTAATTGGTAAAATTTCAGATATTGATATAGGGGAAGAAGAAATAATATGTAAAAATCCTAAGAATAGAACAGCTGTTAGAGTAATATTAATTAATGACGACAATGAAATTGCAATATTATACAAAAAAAATAAAAATGAGTATAAATTAGTCGGAGGTGGCGTTGATGAAGGCGAAAGTTATGAAGAGGCATTAGAGAGAGAAACTTTAGAAGAATCAGGTTGCAAAATTGAAATTTTACAAGAATTAGGATATATAGAAGAATATAGGGGAAAAATGAATTTTAAACAGATTTCTTATGTATATGTAGCAAAAGTAATAGAAGATACTAAAGTTCTACATTTAACTCAAAAGGAAAAAGATGAAGGTTCTGAAATATGTTGGTTTGAGCCAGCAGAGGCTTTAAAAAAAATGTCAGAGTGTTATGATAAAGTAAAGGCATCTGAATATAGTAGTGTATATTCCACAAAAATAATTATAAAAAGAGACATGTGTATATTACAAAAGTATTTAGAAAGTTTAAACGGTAATATATAAAGAGAATTTTATTTGGAGGCTAGAACAAAATTAAATTTTTCGTTTAATAGCTATAATTTTGTAGAACAGGTACAAAAAATTTAAGGTTAATTTAAAAACGGACTACAATGATAAATCAGAAAAGTGTTGAATATAAGAAAAGTATAAAAAATAAAAAGGGTTATAAGTAAAAGATAATTTCAAAAACCCTTCAAAATCACTTCATTGTTTTTATAAAAAAAGTAATTATAATTATATTATCAGAGATGAGGAAGTCTTAAAACATATAGACTTCTTCATTTTTGCTTTTCTTTTTAATAAAAAATGAAGGAGGTTTAGAAATATGAAAAGAAAAAGAGAAATTAAAATGAAAGTAATATCAATATTTTGCACAGCAATATTACTTGTAGTTGGTCTATCAGATATGGTTAAAGCAGATACTGTAAATATTCAATATGAAGGAAAAATAACATATGGTGCTTCGACAGTAGGCTCTTTTCATGTAGATGGAATAAGAGCATTTTGTATGGATCATGATAAAACAAGCCCATCTAATGGTACATCAGCAAAAACGAGTATTTATTCAGATCCGAATGTAGTAAAATGCTTATATTATGGTTAGGAAGGAGTAGAAGTTTGGTCAGGATTTAATGAAAATAGCAATTATGGTATTGTTGCAACTACTTTAGCATTAGACCACTATGTAAATGGTAGTAATAAAACAGTAGCCAAAGATTTTATTGCATTTCTTGATTCTGTTTCAGTTCCTGAAGATTCTTTAGATTTTACAACAAAAGAGCTAAACGCAAAGATTCAAGATGGCAAACAAGTAACTGAACAAACTATGATTACAGGAACATCAGGCATAACTTTAAAATTTGATATACCAAATGATGTTACTATTGTATGTGACAGTGGTAATTGGTCAAAAACAGGAGGTACAGTGGAAGTTAGTAATGGAGATTTAATTCATTTTGAAGCTCCAATTACAAAGACAGGTACTTGGTCATCTTCACAAATACCAAACTCATATATATTAAATGCAATATTAGCTCAAACAAGTGATTCAGGATTACAAAGATTAGTAAGACTTGGGAAAAAAGATCCTACAACATATACAAGTATATCTATTAATTTTATAAGTACAGGTGCTTTTGAAATCCACAAAACAGATAGTGAAACTGGTAATGGGATAAAAGATACTGTGTATACTGTAAAAAATTCTTCAGGAGAGCTAGTTGGAAAAATTAAAACAGATGAAAATGGATATGGAACTTTAGAAGGATTATATGCAGGCAACTATACTTTAAATGAAGAAAATTCAAATGAAAATTATATAAAGGCAACAAGTGATGTAAATAGTGAGATTACAGCAGGAGAAACAACAAAATTGGAATTAACTAATGAGCATAAAAAAGGAAACTTAAAGATATACAAAGTAGATAAAGATAACAATAGAGTTGTACTTGGAAATGTGCAATTTGACCTATATTCAGAGGAGCTACAAAAAGTTATTGGAACATATACAACTGACGTAAATGGAAGAATTGAAATTAATGATTTGCGTACTGGAAACTATAAGATAATAGAAAAAAATACAAGTGAATGGTACAATTTAGCTGATGATGTAGATGTAAAAATTGATTGGGACAAAACTACATCAGTTACTATAGAAAACGAATTAAAAAAGGGTCAGGTAAAAATAATTAAAGTTGATAGTGAAAATAATGAAATAAAACTAAAGGATGTAAAGTTTAAAGTTTATGCAAATAAAGATAAAAATGGAATTGCGGATTCAGATGAATTAATCGATACACTAATTACTGATGAAAATGGAGAAGCAATAACAAAAAAATATGCCATAAGGGATTATCAAGATTTAATCATAGTAGAAACAGAGACTAATAAAGGATACAAACTAAATGATACACCTATAAAAGTTACTTTAGAAGAAAATGAGATTAAAACAATAAAATTTGAAAATCAAAAAATAAAAACAAAAGTTAATCCTTATAAAGAGGATAGAGATACAAAAGAGCCACTAGCAGGAGCAGAATTTGATATTTACAAAGATATAAATGAAAATGGAAAATTAGATGATGAAGATAAAATCATTTATCATACAATAACTAAGGAAGATGGCTATTCAAAAGGAGTATATCGGAAAGTTTGTGTAAACTTTAGACTTCTTATGATAATTTTTTAAAATTTTAATAATTGAAAAACGGACCACTTTTCAACTATAAAATTCACATATTTTTACTATTTTTCCAAGAAATTGTTTCTTCATATCTATGACTTACATCTCTTGAAATATCCAATATATGGGCCTTATATGCTAATCTATCTACCATTGTACCAGTAAGCATTGCACCTTTAAATATTTCCTCCCATCTATCAAATGTTAAATTTGTTGTTATTATTATTGAACCTTTATCATTTCTATTTGATAGTAAATTAAATAATATTTCACATCCTTCTTTATCAAATGAAACATATCCTAATTCATCTAATATTACTGGATCATATTTTTCAAAATTTCGTTTATATGCTGTAAGTTGACTTCTACTCATAGCTTCTTTTAATTCTATAATTAAATTTGGAACTGATATGAATAAAACACTTTTTCCTTCCATACATGCTTTGATTCCTAAACCTATTGCATAATGTGTTTTTCCTGCACCAGGTGTGCCGTATTAATATTATATTTTCTTTTTTATCAATGAACTCAAGTGTTTCTAATTCTTCAAATTCTTTAATAAATTCTTGCTTGTATTTTTTTCTATCAAAATCTTCTAAATATTTTTTAATAGGAAATTTAGCATATCTAATTCGTTTTTTTACTCCGTTTTCTTTTCTTTGATTTATTTCTTTTTCTAGAAGTTCATCTAGAAAAATTCCTACATCTTTTTTAGTTTGTTTTGCTTCTTTAATTTCTTCTTCATGATTTTTAAAAATATATGATAATTTTAATATTTTACAATTTTCTTTTATATTCATTTATTTACAACTCCTATCATTATTTGATTATACATACTTGTTTGTATTCTCGTTAAATTATTAATATTGTTAATGTATCTAATATCTTCTACTAAATTGCCTGAATTAGATATTAATATTTTTTCTAATTCTTCATTTGACTTTTCTTTATTATTTGAAATTACCTCTATGAATTTCTTTGGATTATTGGTATAATATTTATCAAAGATGGATTTAAGTTTAGGGTTGCTTTTTAAAACATATGAATTTTTCAGGGCTTCTGGTTTAAAGGTAAGTGTTTTTAGATAATGGCGTATATCTGCACTTATCTTTTTAACTCCATCTATTTTCTTATGTTCACAGACAAATTCGTTATTTGAATAAATCAATATTTTATTGTAATAAATTTTACTTGTAACATTAAGTCCAACTAAATATTCTGGGACAGAGTAAAAATTATTTTCTATTTGTACAAAGCTGTATTTATTAACTAGACTCTTTCTAATATTAGCTAATTCTAAAGGTGGCTTAGTCGGTTTTAAATTTCTTTTTTCTTCTTCAATTTTACTGTTTTCATTAAGTTTCATAAGTCGACTTTCCATATATTCAATTACGGAATCTTCTGAAGGAAACTTGTAATTTTCAGCAAATATCTTATTTCTTAAATACTTTACACTACCTTCAACATAACCTTTTTCATTGCCACTAAATGCATTTGTTACATTAATGTCAAAACTATAATATATGCTCATTTTTACTAAATCCTCATTTAATTCTTTTTCGTTTTTTCCAATAAATTTAGAAACTACATTTCTCATATTATCGTAAACAACTTCTTTCTAAACACCTCCAATCATTTCAAAAAATTTAACATGAGAATCTAAAAATACATCTTTTTTACAGTTATCATAAAGATAGCACCATCTAAAATTTCCAGCAGGACTGGATAAAACAGCTATGTAATATCTTTTCAAAACACCATTTATTACAAGTTTAACTTCACCAAAATCATATTCTAATCTATCTCCAAATTCATAATCCTGTTTAATGAAACATTCATTACCAGATTGTTTAAATTTCCTAATCTCTAATATCACTGAAGAATAACTTACATCAAACCCTAGCCTTTTAAGTAATTCATAAATTTGTTGTTTTGTTAAAGCTTATTTATTTGTTCCAAGAACCTTACATTTATTTTCTTCATCTTTTAAAATATTTTCTAATGCTTTAAAAAAATCTGGTGTTAATTTTCTTCTAACTCTTGAAACAGAATTATATTTAGGTTTGGAAACAATGTCCTCTTGAATTCTTAAAATATTAGTTGAATTAGTTTCATTGTCTAATTTACTTAAATTTTCTTTATATTCATTCCAATATTTATTTACGGTTTTTTTATCAATTCCTAAAGATTTAGCAACAGATCTATTAGATAATCCTTTTTCCTTTAATTTTAATATTGTTGATAAATCCATAAAATTTTTCATCTCCCTCAACCTCCAAATATATTTAAACATATATTTGAAGTTATGTAAAAAAGTGGTCCGTTTTTCAATTATTATTAATTGAATTTTTGGTCCACTTTTAGTTTATCAAAAACAGAAGAAAGTTATCTAATATGGCTTATAGAAATTGGAACGTTAGTGCTTATAGTTATGATAGTGATAGAAAACGATATGTTTTTAAAAGTGAGCTTGGAAAAAGCATTGATGTTCCTAAATATATAAAATTGCGAAAGTAGGGATATAGAATGGACAAGAGTTTGTTAAAAAGAATAATTGTTAGTTACGGGGTTTTGGCACTACATTCACTACAAAAATCGGCTAACAAAGATTATAAATTAAAAGATTTTAAGATAGAGCATTTGGCAGATGAAATTGAAGTAATGATTGGAGTATATCCAAAAGAAATAGCAATTGTAAAATACTTTAATTTAAAAGATGAAGATTAGAGTTGAAGGAAGTTATCTTAGACTTTTTAAATGAAGAACACGAAAGATTTTATAAAAGGGTATGTGATGAAATGATGTATGATGGTGAAGAAGATATTAAGACACTATGTATCTAAAATCCAACAAGATCAATATTCTGAGGAGGAAGAGCCATAAAAATTTGGATAGTGTTGTTTGTAGGAATTAGTAGTTGGTGGAAACATGAATAAATCAGATTACGAAAGAAAAATGAGAGATAAAGAGGCGATGAGATATTGGAAACAAAAGAATAATTATACACAAAAAACATAAAATTTATTGTGGAGGGTATTATGCAAATTTTTAAATCGAAACATAATGGATTGGATTTTTGTCAAATCTATGCCACAAAAGATGAATTACAAAATGAAGAAATACAAGAAAAAATTAACAATATTAAGAAATCTGAGTCAAAGGTTGCTATGTTTGTGAGTGGGGACGATGAATACTTAAAGATAATTGAAAGAATCATTATGTTGGAGGTAGAAAAAAGAAATGTTTTGTGATATAATAGCTCCAATATCTAAAACAGCAAATTACATATATAGCAAGCTCGGAAGGAGCATATATATATATATATGAAAGTAGTTGGATATTGTAGATTAAGTAGAGATGAGGATAAAGAAAATTATGCAAGCATAGAGGAACAAAAAATTATACTACAAGATTATGCTATGTCTAGAGGTTGGAAAATATTAGACCGTGATTTTTATATAGATGATAATTTTTCAGGTTATACACTAGATAGACCAAAATTTTCAAAAATGTTAAGAAAGGTGCAAAGAGGAGATATAGATGTTGTTTTAGCAAAAGACCTTTCTAGAATTGGAAGAAATAATGGAAAAGTATTAGTATTAATTGATGAGTTCAAAGCTATGCAGAAAAATTTAATTTTAGTATCAGAAATGGGAGGGTGTTATGATGTCCTAAATGATAGGGATGACACTATTGGTATTACAACTTGGTATAATGAAAGATATGTAAAAGATTGTTCAAAGAAAACAAGGGATCATATGCTTTCAAAACAAAAAACAGGTAGATTAATAATGGGAAATTACTATGGTTATGTGAAAGATCCAGATGACATTACAAAATTGACTGTTGATGAAGAAATAAGACCTGTAATTGAATTAGTTTTTAAATTATATATAGATGGAAATGGAATGAAAAAAATAAGTAATATACTGAATGAAAACTATAATTATCCAACGCCATCAGTATATTATCAAAAAAAACATTTACAAAGAGGTCGTATATACAAACACCCAGTTCAAGAGTTATGGTCAGATTATATGATAAAGAACATCATAGGTAATGATGTGTACTGTGGAACATTAAGAACTCATAAAAAGAAAACAATCTCGATTAGAGGAAAAGCTATAAAATTGCCTGAAAGTGAGCATTTTGTTTTTGAGAATCATCATGAGGCTATAGTTTCAAAAGAGACCTTTCAATCAGCAAATGACATAAGAAATCGAAGAGCAACAATAAATCGTCAATGTGGTAAACCTAAAAGAAATTATTTCTTTGGAGGATTATGCAGGTGCGCTGAGTGTGGTATGTCAGCATCTGGAATGGTACTTAGGAGAAAAAATAACGCTAAGGCTTATGAATGTAATGATTATAAGAAATATGGAATTAAAAGATGTAAAGGACATGAAATTCTTGAAGAAGATATGTGGTTTCAATTTAAAGATTTTTTAAAGAATACTAAAAAAGTTTATTTAGATGAAATAAAAAAAATCAATGTACAAAATAAAAAGAAGAAAATGCAGTCCAATAGAAAGAAAATACAGCTCGAACTAGAACAAGCTAATTTAGAATACAAAATGATTCTAACTCAGAAAATAAAAGATATAGCTACTCGGACAGAACCCAGAGCAAAATCAAATTATAGTTGATACATATAATAAATTAGAGCAAGAAAAAATGAATACTATTATTAAATTACAAAAGACACTAGAAAAAGAAGAAGAGGAAATAATTAATGAAAAATTAGAAGAAATTCATACAGCAATAGATTATTTTGACGAAATAATCAAAGCAAAAGAGCCAAATAGAGCAATACTAGAAGCTTTAATTGATACAGTATGGATAAATCACGACAAATCTGTAAGATTTGACTTAAAACCAGATATTAAATCATTAATTTTATAAATTCAAATATATCAATCTAACACATCAAAAGGTGTGTTAGATTGAATAAATTTTATTCTAAAAAATTTGTCTGATATAGTAATATTGTTTATATACATCAGATAAAAAAATTCCTACGGTATGGAACATACGGGGGTAAAGTACGCATCTTTGGGTGTAATTAAATTAATTTTTATTCTCTTTCTTTCTCTTCTGTTTTTTTAATTCTCTCTAAATAGTCATCATTAAATATAAACTTTTCAGCATCTATTCCATACTGTTTTGAATTTGCTTTAATATTTTCTCTAATTTTTTCAAATATATCATTTTTTTCTGTATCAGAACGCACAATCATATCTAAAACCTCATAAATTGATTCATTAAAATTAAAAAACATTTTTTTACCATTTTTGTTATAAGGTATTTGGTAATTATTATCTTTAATATTAGGTATTACTTGGCTTACCAAGTCATTACATAATTCAATATATAAGTCGCTATTCAAGTCATTAATCTCCAAACCATATCTAATAGAACATTTAGGATTTCTCATAATTTCTCTTTTTATTATATCAAATTCTTCTTTAACACTTTTGGCTGTTATATATTCTTTAATAGAAAAATTTGATTTTCCAAACGTTAATCTTTTATCTTGATTTTCTATAATCCATTTTGTAATAGCATTATCTATGGAATTTTTTAATAATTTTATTCTTGCTGATGTGTATGAACCTTCATTAGGTTCTTCCCCAAATCCTATCCAATCATTTATTCTCATTGTTAATAATGGTGGTTCATTGCATCTTGATATTATATTTGGTACTTCTTCTTTTAAATCATTTAATATTGTTATATATTTAAATAATGTTTTTTCATCAGCCCATATTACTATACTGTCTGCTCTGTCTTGATAATCTTCTGGCACTTCTATAAACTTTAAATAGTATGGTAAATTTTGCTTTGAACACTTACTTATAAATCCAGCTACTATTTGATATGTATCACTAGCTTCTGAATTAATATATAATCTATAGTTAGGATTAATATCATTATCTTTTCTTCCACTTATATTTCTAGAAAGTACAAAGTTCCATAATCTATCCCCACTTGGCATTATTCCATATTTACTTACAATAGGATGATTTTTAACTATATTGCATAATTCATCATAACTAGTAATATCAGGAATTTCTTTTAAATTCTTAACTAACTCTTCAAAATGTCCTTGATATTTTTCAGGATTTATTTTTCCTATATTATTTAATATATTTCTTTTCCATTTATTAAATAACACAGACCAAAATGTATCTTTTTCCATCATAGGTGGTGGTGTAGATTTTTTTCTTTCAGTACCTGCTTTTTCAATTTCATTATAAAAAGTAGTAGAGCCGTTTTTTTTGTATGAAATATATGCTTTTATCACTTTTTCCAATATTTCATTATTCTCTAATGGATTATTACTTTTTTCATATAATTTTAGATATTGATTCATAAACATTCCTCACATTTTTTTTTATAATTATATAATATATTTATCTATTTGTCCAATTTAAGTTAATTTGTCAATATCAATTTTTAGCTTAAATCTAATGGTTTTATCTCTATGTATATAAATTTTATCAATTATCATTTGTAATATAATTCTGCTTGGTTCTTTTGCGTTTATTATCTCATCAAAATATTCTAACGAAGTTTTTAATTTTGTTAATTTTTCTTCTAAATTTTTCTTTTCATCATTTTGAATTGCTTCTTGCAAGTAGGTAATACTCTGCATTTTTTCTTTTTCTAATTCTTTATATGTATTTTCTATAATTTCTCTTTGCATTGAATTATTACAAGATGCCATTTCTTTTATTTTTTGATTAATTAACATTTTATTCTTCATTTAGAATATTTAATTTGTTTTGTAGTTTGAATTTATCATTATTGGTTTTATCCTGTTTTTGTTCTAGTTTTATAGCTTTTATTTCTTTTAAATATTTTTGTTTAGTAAACTTTAAAAATTCCTTTAAATGAATTAATATGTCTTTTTCTTTAATCTCGTGGCAATTACAAGCTTTTGTGCTATATTGTCTGTATCTTGAACAATCATAACCTTTCTCACGCACTTTTCTTTTTATTATCACACCAGACATTCCTGAGCCACATTCATTACATACACACATTCCTGAAAAAATATAGTTATGCTTTGTTTTTGCACCTGATGTATTTTGCTTGTATTTTTTATTTCTTAATTCTTGTGCTAGTTTAAACATTTCTTTAGAAATAATAGCCTCATGATGATTTTCAAATATAAAATGTTCTTCTTTAGGTAGCTTTACAATTTTTCCTCTAATATTTATACTTCGCTTTTTATGAGTTATTAAAGTCCCAGTATAAATTTTATTTTTTAAAATATTACTAACCATATCTTTTGTCCAAGCCTCTTGAACTTTGTGTTTATATATTCTTCCTCGTTCTAAATGTTTCATTCTGTAATATTCTGAAGGTGTAGGGAAGTTATATTTTGTATTTAATATTTCACTAATTTTTTGAAAACCATATCCATCTTCTAAATATAGCTTGAATATTAATTCAATAACAGGTCTTATCTCATCTACTACATAAAGCATAGGTATATCATCTTTAAAAACTTTTTCATACCCATAATAATTTCCCATAATTAATCTTCCTGACTTTTGTTTAGAATACATATGATCTCTTGTTTTTTTAGAACACTCTTTAACATATCTTTCATTAAACCAAGTTGTTATACCTATAATGTCATCTCTGTCATTTAGGACATCATAAGTTCCACCCATTTCAGATACTGCTATTAAGTTCTTTTGCATATTTTTAAATTCATCTATTAAAACTAAAACTCGTCCATTATGTCTTCCGATTCTTGATAAATCTTTTACAATAACTACATCAATTTCTCCTCCTTGTACTTTTTCCATCATTTTTGAAAATGCGTCCTGAATCTTTACTTCTGTTCTTGTGTCAATTGATGATGTTGCTTCATCCATGATCATAACTGGAGCATTGCAGCAAGCAGCTCTAGCAATACTTAATAATTGACGTTGTCCTTGTGATAAGTTTGCACCATCTGATTCAAGCATAGTATTAAATCCTTGTGGAAGTCTAGTGATAAAGTCATATGCATTTGCAATTTTTGCTGCTTCATAAACTTCTTCATCAGTAGCATCTAATCTTCCATAACGGATATTTTCCATAACTGTTCCAGTGAATAAGTTTGTTTCTTGTAAAACAATACCTAATGATTTTCTTAAATCATCTTTCTTAATCTTATTAATATTAATACCATCATATCTAATCTTACCATCTGCTATATCATAGAATCTATTGATAAGATTTGTGATTGTTGTTTTACCTGCACCGGTAGCGCCAACAAAGGCTACTCTCTGTCCAGGTGCCACATATAA
>ENA-OPNI01000403-OPNI01000403.1-human-gut-metagenome-genome-assembly--contig:-NODE-403-length-14868-cov-2.549652_pt1 | contig 14868 bp, 9 predicted proteins | sample MGYA00241538_ERZ501773 | MGnify/ENA primary metagenome ERZ501773 (study PRJEB25962, sample SAMEA2042556) | human gut metagenome | biome: human gut; feature: human-associated habitat; material: faeces...
AAGATGCAAGAAAAGCTGAAGAAGAGAAGAAACGTGCATTAGAACGTCAAAGAGCTGAAGATGCAAGAAAAGCTGAAGAAGAGAAGAAACGTGCATTAGAACGTCAAAGAGCTGAAGATGCAAGAAAAGCTGAAGAAGAGAAGAAACGTGCATTAGAACGTCAAAGAGCCGAAGAAGCAAGAAAAGCTGAAGAAGAGAAGAAACGTGCATTAGAGCGTCAAAGAACTGAAGATGCGAGAAAAGCTGAAGAAGAGAAGAAACGTGCATTAGAACGTCAAAGAACTGAACAAAAGAGAGATTACTCAAGTAGATCAACAGGAAGTTCTAGATCTTCTGTTGATAGAAAAATAAATAATGCTCAAACACAAAAGAGAAATTTAACACCTGAAGAGCAAAGACTTGAAAAAGAAAGAGTTCGCAAGGCAAACGAAGAAGCATTAAAAGAATTAGAACGTAAAAAAGCTGGTTTAAGTAGCGATCAAATAGAACGTAAAAAAGCTGAAGAAGCAAGAAAAGCCGAAGAAGCAAGAAAAGCTGAAGAAGCAAGAAAAGCTGAAGAGGCAAGAAAGGCTGAAGAAAAGCATGAAATTAAATCTCTTGATGAAGAAGAAAAGCCATATGATCATGTAGAACTTTTACGAAGAAAACGTGAAGCTCAAATGAAATTGAATAATGAAATTCAAGTTAATACTCCTGAGCATATTGAACCTAAGAAAAAAGTAGAAATTTTACTTGAAGAAAAAGAAGAAATAGAAAAAATATATGCATTTGATAATGATTTAATTAGTGACATTCAAAATAAAAATTTAATTAAGAGAATGAATGTTATTAATGAACTTATTTCAAAAGAAGATAGTATAATTGGTTTTATAAAAGAAGGATTACAAGAAGAAGATTATACTGGTGATAGAGAATTATGCTTGCAACTTGTTGAAGATTTAAAAGAAAAACGTGAAGAAATTATTAGCGAAGGTAATCATAATTTGAAACAAGCTTTAGGAACTGACAATAATAAATCATTATTAAAGAATGTTGTTAAAGGCATAGAAGATGATACAAGACAACTTATTAGAATGAGTAATAGTCTTGTAAAGAAATATGTTAATGGTTTAAAAGAAAAATCTGAATTTTATAAGAAGTGTCATATAAAAGTAAAAACAACTCATGGCTTACTATATATTGGTATCGAATTGTTAATATTCTTTGGAACACTTTTGATAATCTATTTAATTAAAAAATAAATAAAGCGAGGTGTACTATGGATGCTTCTACAAAAATAGAAAATGAAAGTACAGTAGTAATAGAAGAAAAAGCTCCTGCAAAAACAACAACAAAAAAAACAGGAACAACAAAAAAAACAACAACTAAATCAACAGCAGCCAAAAAAACTACTAGTAAAAAAGCAACTAAAAAAGCTAGTACAGCCAAAAAATCAACAACAGCCAAAAAGGCTCCTGCTAAAAAGGCTAGTACAACAAAAACAACAACTAAAAAAGCTCCTGCAAAAACAACAACTAAAAAAACAGAAGTTAAAGTTGAGTTATTAAAAACAAAACCTTTAGATGAAACTAAAGAAGATTTAGTGTTAAAAGAAAATAATACTGAAAATGAAGAAAAAGTTGTTGAAAAAAAGAAAGAACCAGTGATAAAAATAACACCCAAAACAGATCTACCTCGAACAGAAGATTTGATTATGAAAGATGATTTTAATCACGTTGAGGTTTTAAAGAAAAAAATACAAGCACAAAAGAAACTAAATGAAGAAGTTTCTCAAAATCCTCTTAAGGTACAAATTTCTGAAGAAAGTGAAAAAATAGCTTTTGAATTAGATCAAGATAATAAAATCTTAGAAGAAGACAATAGACATCTTAATACAGAAATTGAAAAACTAAAAATAGAAAACGAAGATTTAAAGAAAAAAGTTGAAGATTTAGTTGATGATGTAAATCAAAAAGATGAAAAAATTATTGTATTAACAAATTCTATGGTTGGTAAATCATCTGAAGTTGAACTTGCTAAAGAGTTAGAAGTTTTAAAGAAAGAAAATGAAGCTTTAAGATTAGAATTACAATGTAAAGAAGCTAGCGAAAAGAAAGCTCTTGATGAGGAACAAAAAGTTGACCAAAAAGAAGAAAAAGTAATTGCCGAAGAAACTAAAGCTACAAAAATAGATGTCAATGAAAAAGGCGAAGTAGCTTTAAGAATAAAACTTTTGAATGAAAGAATTGCTGAAAAAAGCGATAGAATAAATGAAGTTGAACAAGAACTTAATCAATTATCTGAAAAAGATATAGTTGAAGAAAGTTTCACAACAAAAATAAAAGAAATACGTCGCATAAAGAAAGAAAGCATTAAGCAAGCAAACTTTGAATTAGAGAACTTAGCTGAACAAGTAAAATCAAGTGAAGAAAAAGTTCTTAATAAGAAAAAAGTTTATGAAGAAAAAGTAAAAGAATTAGTTGCTTTTGATAAGAGTTTAGAAAACAAACCTATGAATTATACTGACAAAGAAGAAGCAGCCAAAGTAAGAACAAAACTTACAATTGAAAAAGATTCTTTATTTGTTGATATTGAAACTAATGAGGAATATTATAAGAAGCTTTTAACTCGCTATGAAAACAGATTAACACAAGCTGAAGAAAGAGTAAAAGTCTTAGAAAAAGCTGAAAATGAATTAGTAGAATTCTACCTAAATAAACTTAAAGAAACGAAAACTCGTGAAAATGAGGATTACAATTCTGAAAAACTCGAACGTGAAAGATTACTTAAGGAATTAGATTTTCTAAGTCAAAAGATAGAGGATACAATTATCACTGAAGATGAACCTCTTACAATTGATTCATACGATCTTGAAAAAATCACAAAAGATTATGCTAAGGTAGTTGGCAAATTAAATTTAATTAATCAAAAGTATGAAGAGCGATCAAAAGTTGAAAAGATAATTCTTAAGAACGAGCAAGTAGTAAAAGATTATTATGATGCTTTCTGTAATAGAGAACTATGCATGTTCAATATTGATGAAAATACAAATAAAATTTCTTCAATGAATCAAGAAATAGCAAATAGTGAATCAACTGAAAAACAAGAATTATTTAATAATAAAATTGCATCACTAAACAACTTAATCGCTGATGATAAGCAGAAGGTCGAGTATTATACAAAAATAATTGAAGAAAATAGAAAAGATGAAAAAGTTGATTTCTATATCAAGTTAATTAATAGTATGGCTGAACTTAAAACTGCTGAAAAAGAGTTTAAAGTTAAAGCAGAAAAACTTTTAGAAAAAATCAAAACTTTAGAAAGTGTTGAATAATGAAAATTACAATTGATAGAAGTATTCTATCTCAATTGCCTGAATTTAATATCATAGCTCTGTCAATGGATGTTACATACGAAGAAAATAATATTTTTGTTGAAGAACTAATAAAAAAGACAGAGAAAAAAATATCTGAGGAGTATTCATTAGAGGAAGTCTTGAATATTCCTCTTATTAAAGAGGGCCGAGATGGTTATAAAAAACTCAAAAAAGATCCGTCAAGATATAGACTTGCTTGTGAATCACTTCTTAGAAGACTTGTTAAAGGAAATGAACTATATCGAATTAATAATTTAGTAGATGTAGGTAACATTTTATCAATAGAATGCAAAAGAAGTGTAGCAGTTCTAGATTATGAAAAAATAAAGGGCGATGTAAAAGTTAGACTAGGAAAAAGTACTGACATATATGAAGGAATTGGACGTGGAATAATTAACATTGAAAATATACCTTTATACGAAGATAGCATTGGGCCATTTGGTTCAACAACTTCAGATACAATAAGAACGTCAGTAACTAAAGATACAAAAAAAATACTACTATTTGTAGTATGCTTTGGAAAAGATAATATTGAAGAAAATAAGCAAATGGCAATAGATTTATATACTAATTATTGTCATGCGAGAAATATTACATTTGTTGATGTAAAGAAGGAATAAATTATGAATGAAACAAATAATTTTATAAAAGAAAAAATGACAAGTGATTTGCGTGAAGGAGTGGTAAGTGAAATTGTAACTCGATTTCCACCTGAACCCAACGCTTATCTACACATAGGCCATGCAAGAGCTATAATAACTAATTTTGAATTAGCTAAAATGTTTGGCGGACATACAAATTTACGTTTTGATGATACTAACCCAGCTAAAGAAGATGCTGAATTTGTTGAAGGCATTAAATATGATATAGAGTGGTTAGGATATCATCCTCAAAACATTTTCTTTGGAAGTGATTACTTCGATAGAACATATGATTTAGCTGTTAAACTAATTAAAAAGGGTTTAGCGTATGTTTGTGACTTATCTCAAGAAGAAATAACAAAATATCGTGGTGATTTTAATACTCCAGGTAAAGAAAGCCCATATAGAAATCGAAGTATAGAAGAAAACTTAGAATTATTTGAAAATATGCGTAAAGGTATGTATGCAGATGGAGAAAAAGTTCTTCGTGCAAAAATAGATATGGCTAGTCCAAACATAAACATGCGTGATCCAGTTTTATATCGTATTTTAAAGATTAAACATCATCGTCAAGGTGATAAATGGTGCATCTATCCAATGTATGATTTCGCTCATCCAATTCAAGATTCAATTGAAGGCATCACACATTCATTATGTAGTATTGAATTTGATAATCATCGTCCTTTATATGATTGGGTAATAGAAAAATGTGAAATGGAACATGTTCCACATCAATACGAATTTGGCCGCTTAAATATTACTAATACAATAATGAGTAAAAGATATTTAAAAGCTCTAGTTGACAATGGCAAAGTAAAAGGATATGATGATCCAAGGATGCCAACTCTAGCAGGTTTAAGACGTCGTGGATATACACCAGAAGCTATTAAGAATTTTATAATTGATGCAGGTTTATCACGTACAAATATAACTGTTGAAGGAGATCGCTTAGAATACTATATTAGAGAAGATTTAAAATTAAAAACTAATCGTATTATGGCTGTAAAAAATCCTTTAAAGGTTACGATTACTAATTATGAAGATGGAAAAATAGAGTACGTAGATGCTGAAAACAATACAGAAAATGAAGAATTAGGAACTAGAAAAGTTGCATTCTCAAAACATATATACATTGATCGTGATGATTTTATGCTTGAAAAGCCAAACAAACATTACAAGAGATTAGCACTTGGAATAGAAGTTAGATTATATCATGCATATTTTATAAAAGCTAATGATGTAGTATATGATAAAGATGGAAACATCATTGAAGTATTATGTACATATGATCCAAACACAAAAAGTGGTACTGGATTTAATGAACGTAAACCAAATGGTACTATTCAATTTGTTGAGTGCCAAACTGCAAGAAAAGCTTCATTTAATTTGTTTGAACCATTAATCACTGATGATGATTCTACAAAAGATATATGCGAGAGGGTTAATCAAAATTCATGGAATGTCATGAATGGTTATGTAGAAAATTTCAAACAAAGTTTTATCCCATTAGAGAAATATCAATTTATTCGTGATGGATATTATGTTGTAGATTACGATTCAACAGATGAAAATTTAGTATTTAATTGTATAGTTGGATTGAAATCATCTATTAAATAATTCTGGAGGAGAAAATGGAAGGTCTAAATCATGAACAAATGCAAGCAATAGAGAATGTTAATGGCCCAGTAATAGTATTTGCTGGTGCAGGAAGTGGTAAAACAAGAACTCTTACTTATCGAGTAGCATACATGATTACGTACTTCAACATTTCTCCTTTTAATATACTTGCAATAACATTTACTAATAAAGCAACAAATGAAATGAAAGAAAGATTAACTAGATTTTTGGACATAGATACAAAACATCTAACTATTTGTACATTTCATTCATTGTGTGCAAATATTCTTAGAAAAGAAATAACATTATTAGGATACAAAAAGGATTTTTCAATAGTTGATGAAGAAGATCAATTAAAGGTAATCTGTGAAGCGATTAAAGAACTAAAAGCAGAAAAATCAAAGGCAAAAACATATCAAAAGAAAATTAATTACAATAAATGTTTTATGACTGAACCAATTGATGCAGATGATCCAATGCTTCATAAAGTATATATCGAATATGAAAAAATAATGTTTGAACAAAATCTATTAGACTTTGAAGATTTATTAATAAAAGTTTATGAATTATTCAAAAAACATCCTGATATACTAGAAAAATATCAAAATAAATATAAATATATATTAGTTGATGAATTTCAAGATACAAACATTATACAATATAAAATTGTAAAAATGCTAGCCGAAAAAAATCGAAATTTATTTGTTGTTGGCGATGATGATCAAAGTATATACAGTTTCAGAGGAACAAATTACGAAAATATAAGTCTTTTCAAAGAAGATTTTCCAGAGTATAGATTATATACACTATGTAAAAACTATCGTTCAACAAGTCAAATAATTGAAGTTGCCAATCGATTAATTGCTCATAATAAAAATCGTGAGAAAAAAGAAATGACAACTGATATTGCTGGTGAAACTGATGATGTTACAGTTTTCACAGCTAGTTCAGAAAAAGAAGAAGTTGACTTTGTAATCAATAAAATTGAAACTCTAAAAGGTGTAAGCGATAAATATTCTGATTTTGCCGTATTATATCGTAGTTCAGTTTTACTTCGTAATCTTGAAATTGGATTTATTCGTAATAATATTCCTTACAAAGTATTTGGAGGAATTTCATATTTAAAACGAAAAGAAATAAAGGATATAATAGCATATTTAAAACTAATGATTAATGATGATGATATTAATAGTTTTAAACGAGTTGTTAATGTTCCTTCAAGAGGTCTTGGGGATGTAACGATTCAAACAATACTAAAAGTAAGACATGATTATAAATGTAGTGTTTTAGAAGCTATTAAAATGTCAAGTTCAATACTTCCAAAGCGAAGATTCGATATACTAAATGATTTCTATAATTTAATTAATGGATATAGTCAGAGACTAGAAAAAGAAAATCTAGTTGATTTATTTGACAAATTCATAAATGAAATTGGATATGATGAATACTTAAAAGAAACGTATGATGAAAAAGATGCAAATGAAAGAATTGCCAATTTAAATGAATTCAAGAGTATTTTATTTACCATTGAAGCAAATAATACAGGAGAATTAAAAAAAGATTTAATTAGGGCTGCATTTGATGAAGCTGTTTTATCAGATAGTTTCTTACAAAACCAAGAAGAATCTTGGGAAGGGGTAACCTTATCAACAATCCATTCTGTAAAAGGATTAGAGTTTAAATACGTTTTTATCATTGGTTTAGAAAATAATATCTTTCCTAATAAAAATAGGCTTTTAGGAAATTCAGATCTTGAAGAAGAAAGACGTATATGTTATGTAGCTATAACAAGAGCTAAAAATAAAGTGTATATGACACATTGCCATGAAAGATTGTTATATGGAACTTATTTCCATAATCCTGTATCTGATTTCATAAAGGAATCAATAGGCTATGATGATCGTAAAGAAACCTTAAATGTTGAAGAAATTAAAGAAACTCCAAAACTTGCTGATAGTGGCAAGAAAAATATTTTGCCTCCACAGTCAAGTGAAGGTGAGTATAGTGTTGGAGATACTGTAATACATAATAAGTTTGGTGAAGGAATGATAATAAGCATGAAAAATGGTATAGGTAATATTTTCTTTACTAGAGATAAAACTTCAAAAAATATCGTTTTAAACCATCCTGCTTTGAGAAAAAAATAGAGGAAAAACAATGGATCCAAAGAACAGAATAAAAGAATTAACTGAGAAATTAAATCAATACAATGAAGAATATTACATATACAATGAACCTAGTGTAAGTGACTATGAATATGATTCCCTTTTACGTGAATTAGAAAACTTAGAAAAAAGTTATCCAGAGTACGCTTTAGAAAATAGTCCTACTAAAAAAGTGGGCGATGATACAGAAGGAACATTAGATGAAGTTGTTTATGATATACCTATGCTATCACTTGCAAATGCATTTTCAGAATCTGAAATGCGTGATTTTGATAGAAGAGTAAAAAGTTATGGAGTAAATCCAACGTATATATGTGAATTAAAAATTGATGGAATTTCTAGTAGTAGTCACTTTCAAAAAGGAAAATTTTTCTTAGGAGCTACTAGAGGTAACGGGACTGTAGGGGAAAATATCACTTCCAATATGAAAACTGTAAGAAATTTGCCTCATAAATTGACAGAAGAAATAGACGTTGAAGTACGTGGCGAAGTCTATATGAAAAAGAGTGTTTTTGAACATCTAAACAAAAAAAGAGAAGATGAGGGCGAAGAACCATTTAAAAATCCTCGTAACGCTACAGGAGGCTCACTAAAGCAGCTTGATAGCAAAGTAACTAAAAGCAGAAAATTAGATTTATTTGCTTACACATTAGTTAATGCTCAAAATTATAATGTAAAAAGTCAACTAGAGGCTTTAGAATTTATCAAGCACTTAGGTTTTGAAGTAAATCCCAACTATAAGCATTGTATGTCAATAGATGAGGTTATAGATTATATAAACTATTGGAAAGATCGTCGTAAAGAATTAGATTACGAAACAGATGGAGTTGTAATTAAAGTAAATGAGTTTGCTTATCAAGATATTATTGGTATAACAACCAAGTCGCCAAGATGGGCAATAGCATATAAATTCCCAGCCTTAGAAGTAGAAACAAAATTAATAGATATAAAGTTTACAGTCGGTAGAACTGGAAACATTACCCCTAATGCCGTTTTAGAGCCAGTAATGATAGCAGGATCCCTTGTTCAAAGAGCTACTTTAAACAATGAAGACTTTGTTGTTTCTAAAGATATACGTATAGGAGATATCGTTTCAGTTCGTAAAGCTGGAGAAATTATACCTGAGGTTGTTAGAGTTATAAAAGAAAAAAGAACTGAACCTCTTCCTAAATTTAGAATGATTGAATACTGTCCTGCTTGTAATTCAAAACTAGTAAGAGCAGAAGATGAAGCAGTTCATTATTGTTTAAATAAAGAATGCCCAGGAAGGAAAAAAGCTAATATTATTTATTTTGCATCAAAAGTTGCGATGGACATCGAAACTCTTGGTGAAAAGATGGTATCAAATCTCTTTGATTTAGGATATTTAGAAAAAATAACTGATATATATAGACTAAAAGATAAAAAAGATGATCTTGAAAGAATAGAAGGATTAGGTGAAAAATCTGTATCAGTGCTTTTAGATAATATTGAAAAATCAAAAAATAACCCTTTACCAAAAGTTATAACATCACTAGGCATAAGATTTGTTGGTAGTAAGGTGTCAAAAATTTTATGTAAAAAGTTTAATAGCTTAGATGCCTTTGTAAATGCAAAGGTAGATGATTATTTAGAAATAAAAGATATTGGCATTGCTACTGCGCAAAGTTTAGTGTCATATTTCGAAGAAAATAAAGAATTAATAGAAGAATTAATATCTTTAGGAATTAATCCAATTCAAGAAAGTAATAATATAAGTAATATGTTTTCTGGCAAAACATTTGTTTTAACTGGGAAATTAGATACACTAACCAGAGAAGAAGCAACAAAGATAATCGAAGATAATGGTGGTAATGTTTCCTCAAGTGTTAGTAACAAAACTTCATTTGTTTTACTAGGAAAAGATCCTGGAAGCAAATACGAAAAAGCACTTAAACTTAATATTAAAATAATAACTGAAGAAGAGTTTATAAAAATAGTAAAAGGATGATATAAATGCAAAAATATATTGATATAAAAGGTGCAAGAGAAAATAATTTAAAAAATATAAATATAAAAATTCCCAAAGATAAATTAGTTGTTATGACAGGGTTATCAGGTTCAGGCAAAACCTCTCTTGCTTTTGACACAATATATGCTGAAGGACAAAGAAGATATGTTGAAAGCTTATCAACATATGCAAGAATGTTTTTAGATAATGTCGACAAGCCCGATGTTGATTCGATAGAAGGATTATCTCCAGCAATATCTATTGACCAAAAAACAACAAGTAAAAACCCTCGTTCTACAGTAGGAACGGTAACCGAAATATTTGATTATTTACGTTTATTATATGCACGTATAGGAAAAGCATATTGTCCTGAGCACCATGTTCAAATCACTAGTCAAACAATTACTCAAATAGTTGATAAAATATTTGAACACGCTGAAAATAGTAAGCTAATAATCTATAGTCCTATTGTTTATTCACAAAAGGGAACACATGAAAAAACCATAGACCTAATTAGGAAAAATGGCTTTAGCAAAGTACGCGTTGATGGAGAGTTAATAGATGTTTCTGAGGAAATAAAATTAGATAAAAATATTAAGCATAATATCGATATTGTTGTTGATAGAATAAAGATAAAAAGCGAATCTAAAGGAAGAATATATGCTTCTGTAGAGACAGCATTAAAATATGGTGAAGGAAAAGTAAAAATTGATATTGAAGGCGAAGAGAACATTTATAGTGAGCACTTAGCCTGTCCTTATTGTGACTTTTCAATTCCCAAATTAGAACCACGTCTATTTTCATTCAATGCTCCGTTTGGTGCATGTGATACATGTAAAGGTTTAGGTTTTTTGAAACAAATAGACTATGGTCAAATCGTACCTGATGAAACGTTGTCAATTAATAAAGGTGCCATTCGCTATTATAAGAATATCATGAATACCGAAAATATAGAGTGGCAAACATTTGATATTCTTTTAAATCATTATAATATAGATAAAAACAAACCATTTTGTGAATTAACTGATTTTGAAAAAGATGTTATTTTTCATGGTTCAAAAGAACCAATTAATTATCAAATAACAACTTCTGGAGATAATACATATCGAAAAGTAAAACACATTGAGGGGGTTGCTGATTTATTATTAAGAAGATATAGTGAAACCCAATCATCTTTTTCGAGAGAGTATTATGATTCATATTTAAAAGAAGATACTTGCCCTACATGTCATGGTAAAAGACTAAATAAAATAGCTTTAAGTGTTGTCATTAATGGCAAGAATATAATTGAGTTTACAGAAATGACAGTAAGTGAAGCGTTGGATTTTGTTAATAACCTTAACCTTAGTGAACAAGATGAAAAAATTGCTAAATTAATATTAAAAGAAATAAAAGCAAGATTAGAGTTTCTAGTCAATGTTGGTCTTGATTATCTTACATTATCGAGATCAGCAGGAACTCTTTCAGGTGGCGAATCTCAAAGAATAAGACTTGCAACACAAATTGGATCGCATCTAACTGGAGTTTTATATGTGTTAGATGAACCATCAATAGGATTGCATCAACGAGACAATGAAAAATTAATCAATACATTACAAAGTATGCGTGATTTAGGAAATACTTTAATAGTTGTTGAGCATGATGAAGAGATTATGCGCCGAAGTGATTATTTGATAGATATAGGTCCTAAAGCAGGCGTAAATGGTGGATATGTTGTCGCTGCTGGAACACCGGAAGAGGTAAGCAAAAATGAAAATAGTATCACTGGTGATTATCTATCAGGCCGAAAAAAAATTTTAGTTCCTGAAAAAAGAAGAAGTGGTAATGGTCACTTTTTAGAAATAAAGGGAGCATGCGAAAATAATTTAAAATCAATTGATGTGAAAATTAAATGTGGTTGTTTGAACTTAGTAACTGGTGTTTCAGGAAGTGGAAAATCAACACTTATTAATGGTATTTTATTAAAATACCTTATGAAAAAAATATACAAAAGTAAAGAAAATCCAGGTAAGTTCACAGAAATACTTGGTGCAGAAAACTTTGAAAGAGTAATTTCGATTGATCAATCACCAATTGGAAGAACACCTCGTAGTAATCCAGCAACTTATACAAAAGTTTTTGATGCGATTCGTGACTTATACGCAGAAACAGTAGAAGCAAAAATGCGTGGATATACAAAAGGAAGATTTTCTTTTAATGTTAAAGGTGGACGTTGTGAACGCTGCTGGGGTGATGGCGTAATTCGAATTGAGATGCATTTCTTGCCTGATGTTTATGTGGAATGTGAAGAATGTCATGGAACAAGATATAATAGTGAAACCTTAGAAGTTAAATACAAAGGAAAAAGTATAGCTGACGTTTTACAAATGACAGTTGATGAAGCTTGTGAGTTCTTTAAAAACATTCCAACAATATATCCTAAATTAGAGACTCTACAAAAAGTAGGTTTAGGATATGTAAAATTAGGTCAAAGTGCTACAACACTTTCAGGCGGAGAAGCTCAAAGAGTGAAACTAGCAAGTGAACTATACAAGAAAATAAGTTCAAAAACAATTTATTTATTAGATGAACCAACAACAGGTTTACACTCTGATGATGTGAATAGATTATTAAAAGTAATAAATTATATAGTTGATCAAGGTGCTACAGTTGTAATTATTGAACACAATTTAGATGTTATAAAATGCAGCGATTACATAATTGATTTAGGCCCTGAAGGTGGGAACAAAGGTGGTACTGTAGTAGCAACAGGTACCCCAGAAGAAGTAAGTGAAGTTAAAGAATCATATACAGGAATGTTTTTAAAAAATGTTCTTAAATAAATGATAAATAGGAAATAGAAAGAAGGAATATCATGACAAATATACGTATAAGTTCATTATTAAGTTTGTTTATAGAAATATGTTTTTCTTTTCTAATTATAAGCACAACAAGTGTGTATAATATAGGAAGTATAATATTAATAATAATAAGCATAGTTCTATCAATATTTGCTATATTTAAAAACTTTACTAAACTAGAAATAATTAGTTATAGTATGGCTATTATAGCGACGCTTTTATTGCGCAATAGAAATGAAAATTATATTCAAAGTGATTTCTATTTAGATAGTTGGTTTAAAATATTATTCACTAATAAAACAGTTTTTGTAAATGTAATAGGTAATATATTAATTTATATTCCTCTTTATATATTAATTAGGCACGAAAGTAATAGTAAATTACTAATTATATATTTCTTAATAGGAATAGTTTTTATCGAATTTATGCAGTATATACTCAAAGTAGGAGTTTTTGATATCGCCGATATCGTTTTAAACTTCTTAGGAGTTTCAATAGTACATCTATTTTTAGAGGTGAAAGAATGGCAAAAAAACAGAAGAGAAAAAATGACGAAGAGCGAAATCAAAAAATCTTAAAAGAGATTGAAGAAGAAATGAAAAAAATAATGGAAGAAAGTGGCTCACTTCCAACAGATATTTCTGATTTTGAAGATTTGATTAAAGGAAGCAAATTACAATTAATATCATCTCCTAACTATTTTCAAATCATAACATTTATTACTGTATTGTGTGCATTAACTGGTTTTATAGACTGGTTTACATATGATAAATTATTTATGGTTCCCATACTAATTGGATTTATAACAGGAATTGATTATCTTCTATGTATAATATTAGATAAGTTTTTGTATCGATTAGTTTTAAGATCTTTAGGGACAATAAAAATTGTTCCTTCAATAATAGGCTTTGTCTTAGCAGGTTTATTCTTAAAAGGAATAACATATATTAGCTTTGGTAAAGTCTTACTAGTATTCTTATGTTACAATGTTTTGAAAAAAATTGTTTCTACGATGATTAAATTTTTACCTAGAAGGAAGGTGTGATTATGTTTGATGTGGCAATTATCGGTGCTGGTCCAAGTGGTTTAACTGCAGGAATTTATGCTGCACGATTTAATCTTAAAGTAGCCATTTTTGAACATGATGCTCCTGGAGGTCAAATTACAAGAACAGAATCAATAAAGAATTATCCTGGCTTTAAAGATATAAAAGGTTATGAACTCGCAACAAATATGCTAAATCAAGCTTTAGAATTGAATGTTGAATATATACCTCAAAAAGTGGTTTCAATTGAAAAAAAAGAAAATGAATTTATTATAAAAACAAAGGAATTTGAAACTGAAGTGTATACAACTGCTAAAAGCATAATAATAGCAACCGGAACAAAAGATAAAACATTAAATATTGAATCGGAAAAGAAATTTTTCTATAAAGGAATATCATGGTGTGCTATATGTGATGGACCTTTATACAAAAATCAAGATGTATGTGTTGTTGGTGGAGGGATGAGTGCAATTTCCTCATGTCTTACACTTTCAAAGTTTGCGAGAAAAGTATATTTAGTTCATAGAAGAAATTCATTTAAAAATGAAAGCAGTGATCTAGAATTACTAAAAAAGAAAGATAATGTTGAGATATTATTAAATTCAGAAATAAAGCAACTTTCAATAATTAAGTTTTGAGTTTTAAAGAATATAGAAGTTATAGTATCCTTTTTTGAAGCAATTAGTTTATTTAATAATTTGATTTCACTTACTTTATTAGCATATTGAAGTTCACTTGCAAAATAGTTTAAGTCATTCTCATAAGCTAGAAGTAAATCTATATTTTTAACAATTGTGTTATAAGCCCTTTTATTAGATTTTAAAATAAAAGTATTTTTGAAAACGTCATTACTGTTTAAAGTACTATGAAAAAGTGGATATGTACCTGTAAAATAAGCCATCTGGTTAACTAAAGCACATTCTAAAGGATAATAATTTGGACTGATTGTGTTCAATGAAACATTGTAATAAGTTTCTGAAGTAGAAGGACACATATTAGCTTCTGAAGCCATTAATTGAACAGCGGCCTCATTAATGCCAAGACCAGAATTAAAAGTGCAATTATATAAGCCCATTTTAACTAAATTATTATTTGCATCTCTAAATTCTTGAATATAATGTATACATTCATGCATTGCAAGCTTTGCCATTTCGTCCAAATCATATTCCTTGTTAAAATAAATAGAATTATTTTTATAAAAATATTTTGCACCTGCTGAATCTTCTGGCATTTTTG
>ENA-OPNI01000406-OPNI01000406.1-human-gut-metagenome-genome-assembly--contig:-NODE-406-length-14831-cov-3.803262_pt1 | contig 14831 bp, 7 predicted proteins | sample MGYA00241538_ERZ501773 | MGnify/ENA primary metagenome ERZ501773 (study PRJEB25962, sample SAMEA2042556) | human gut metagenome | biome: human gut; feature: human-associated habitat; material: faeces...
ACCATCTGTGTTAATCGTAGATTAAATAATATCGTCCGTCACGCTAGAAGTATTAAAAATAAAATGATTAAAGATGCAAGAGCGTTTTTCTCTGATGAGCAGGTAGTCACCGAGACAACCTATTCACAAAAGGCTTATGACTTTATGGCAGCATGGGACCATGCAATCGGAAGTCAGTTATATGTAACTTGTATTTGTAACGGCGATTTTGCAAAAGACTTACGTGTACAAGTTATAGGCTCAACTGACGGTAAGACCTGGGACGTTAAGCATCCACTAGGTGATAGTGGTGTTTATGCTAAGGAAGATCTTAAAACTAATAAGACATTTCCGATCCATGTTGTCGAGACTGGTCAGAAGTATAGATACGTAACTTTATTATACATTCCATCAACAGGTGGAGTGGAAGATACAAACGTATCATCACCAACTGAGCCTGATTTAACTAACTTTGCTGTAGCTCACAAAATCGGTGAAAAGCGTGAGCCTAAAGCTAATGCAATTACTGCATTCTTTGGAACTATCGCTGCAATCTCTCCAGTTGTAAGTTATGCAAACTCTGATAAGTTTACAGGTTAGTTTGTAAAAAACTGAATTAGGAAAGGGTACATATTATGGGTATGTACCCTTTTTGTTTATATGGAGTAGAGAATGACTACTGCTATTGATATTTGCAACAATGCTTTAGATTTAGTCGGTCAAGGCTTGCATATAGAAAGCTTTGACGATCAATCTAAGGAAGCTGATTTATGTAAAAGAAATTATCAACAGGTAGTTGATCGTGCATTAACTAAGTTTAATTTTTCGTTTGCTAGAAAAGATGAACTTATTTCAGAAAAAAATTTGATTCAAAACGTTGTATCTATTCCTTATAAATACACATATTCAATTCCTAGTGATGTGATGAATATTTTGTATCTTGAACCTTACCGTAAAGAAGGAGAAGAGACAATCAATATTAAGACATTGAAGTTTAATTTCAGAGTTATTGACGTAAACAAAAAGAAACAACGTTGTATTGTAACTAATAAAAAAGCTCCTTTTGTCATTCAATATCAAGCCTTTATTGATGATCCTAATTTATTTTCAGTTCAATTTACAGAAGCTGTTGAATATCTTTTAGGTGCACGATTAGCAAGTGCACTAATTCATGGAAACACTGGTATTAGCATCAGCAACACTTTGATGCAACAAGGCATTATGTTTTTACAACTTGCAAGCAGTCAGGATAATCAACAGGGCGCAGACAGTATCAAAGATAATCAATGTTCATTCATAGAGGCTCGCTATGGTTACTAAAGTTATACAAAGAGGTTTTGGAGCAGGTGAGATCACACCTAGCCTTTTTGCAAGAACTGACTTAAATCAGTATGCAATGGGAAGTCGAAAGCTAGAAAACTTTATTGTACTTCCTCAAGGTGCTGTTAGAACTAGAGCTGGTTTCCGTTTTGTAGGACAGGCAATAAATAGTAATTTGCCAGTGCGCTTAATTCCATTTAGGTATAGCTCAGAACAAACTTATGCTTTGGAGTTTGGCGATAAGACATTACGCGTTATTGATCATGGACAGTATATAGCTGATAACAATGGCGGTATCTATCAAATCTCAACTCCTTATGCTGCCGTTGATCTAGCAGACATTGACTATGCTCAAAATGCCGATGTGCTCACTTTAACCTCACCTGAATATATGCCTTATGAGCTTAGAAGATACGGCTATAATGATTGGCGTTTCGTGGCTGTGTCTGTTACTTCTAACGTAACACCGCCAAAAGGCTTAGCTTACACTGCTATTTATCCTAGTTCAATGACAGATAGTGAAGAAAAAACTAAGGATAAAATCGAATGTAATTATGTTGTAACAGCTGTAGATGCTAACGAAAAAGAATCGCTTGCAAGTTCTAACCTTGTTGCTCGTGGAAATTATTACATAAGTGGTGCAAAGATCCGTGTTCAATGGCAAGGCGTAGCAGGTGCCAGTTATTACAAAGTTTACAGAATGGTAGCTGGTATTTATGGCTTTATCGGAGAAACAGAAGAATTATATATTGATGATGAAGGAAATAATCCTGATACTACTACTACACCTCCTAAATATAAGAGTGTGTTTACTCAATCTGTAAAAGGACAGATAAGCTCAATCACTATCAATAATGGAGGTAATGGTTACTACTACGGCTTAAACAGTAATACTTATTACTTACCTAGAGTTATTACAATTCGTACAGTGCCTCCTTTGGTTTCAGCAAAAGCCAACTCTAAAGATGATGAATTGGTCACAAAGTTTTCTCCTAGTGTGACATTAGAAGTATTAGATGGTTCAAGCGGTAAAATCTACTCGTCAACAAACATTGAACTGACAACTAAAGTAGTTTCTTCTACTATAGAAGATGAAGGTTATCTCTTCTATGAGTTCAGAAAAATTGCTTACATTGATAATGTAAAAAATATCAGATTAACGCAAGATGTGCTGAAAGTGCCTTATGCTATTTTTAGATTAAAAGTAGATAAGAGTACAGGAAGTATTGATTACACCATTTCTGACAGTGCTTTATCAACAGCAAATTCTTATAAAGATAATGAGCTGTTTAAACAGTTCTACAGTAACGGCATTACGATTGATAATTTACGTTCTCTATTTGCTCAGGAAGACACAACAGTTCAGCTTGATTTGAACATCAAATCTAATGACGAAGGTCACGGCGCAACAGCTTATGTCATTGCTAGAAATGGCGTTTTAGCGAATGCTAAAGTTTCTAATGGCGGTTCTGATTATTCACAACGACCAACCGTTACTGTCTTATCTTCAATAGGTTGGGGTGCTGTATTAACTCCTAATTTACAGAACTCTACAGATAAAGATTATCCAGGTGCCGTTGCACAATACGATCAACGCAGAGTATTCGCAGGATCATATAATAATCCTCTTCGTGTTTGGTTTACGAATGCTGGTTTTCAAGATCTAATGGTGTATCACTTACCTAGTCTTGATACAGATAGAATTGAAATTACAGCAGTAACTTCTGATGCTGATAGAATTAAGCATCTTGTTGCTGTAGATTCTTTATTGTTATTAACAGGTTCAAGTGAATTAAGAGTATTCACTCAAAACAGTGATGCTTTAACACCTAACTCGGTTGCGATTCGTGCTCAGTCGTTTATCGGAGCAAACAAAGTTCAGCCTTTAATTTGTAATAACACTGTGATTTACGCTTCACAGCGTGGCGGACACGTTCGAGCTTTGGGGTATAACTACCAGCAAAGCGGTTATACCTCTAGTGATATTAGTGTGCGGGCACCTCATCTTTTCGATGGTAAGGACATCGTATCTTTAGCTTTACAAAAATCACCTATTCAAGTTCTATGGGCGGTAACATCTGACGGTGTGCTGCTGTCATGTACATTCACACCTGAGCAATCACAAATCGCATGGGCTAGACATTCAACTTTAAACGGTAAGTTTGAATCGGTTTGCTGTATTTCGGAAGGCACAGAAGATCATTTATACGCTGTTGTAATCCGAGATCAAAAACGTTACATCGAACGTATGAGTAATTTTCAGGTGTCTAATGCAACCGCAACCTATCGTTATCTTGACTGCTATCTTGATGGTGTATTCTCTACATCTCAATCTAAAATCAGCGGTTTAGATCATCTTGAAGGTAAGACAGTTTCTGTTTTCGTTGATGGTAAACAGCAAAAAAACAAAAAAGTTGTACAGGGAATGATAAATTTAGATACAGCAGGAAAGAATATTGCTATCGGTTTGCCCATTGACTACAACTTTGTTTCAGTTCCTTTGATTGTTTCTAATACTGAATCTGAATTGCAGGGAAGAACAAAAAATATTTCACAAGTTCAGTTGAGAGTTAGCTATGAAGGTGACTTGTATTCACGTAATTATCCACACGGCAAAGAGTACATGTGCTCTAAAGTAGATCAATACAGTACACCTACTGATGATGATTCTTATTTAGTTAAAGTCGTGATTGATGGTGCTTGGGAGGAACAATCACAATTTGCAATCAGTCATAAAGACTGTTTGCCAGTAGAAATTCAAAGCGTGATCTTAGCAGTATCTTATGAAGACGGGAAATAACGATGGCAATACCACAATACACACAAGCTAATTACGGCTCTTATTTGCAAAACACAAGAGTAACTATTCTCAATCAAAATACATCTATCAGTAGTAATCAGTTTTCACAAAAAGCAATGAATACTGGCACTACAAGAATGAAAAACTATGCTGATAAGATACCAAATAAAAACGCATGGACAACTATCGCAAAGTCGGCGATTTATGCTTCTGCTGAGTTTATGTCCAGTATGCAACAAAGACGCTCTTTAGAGGCTAATTCAAGCAATGCTTTTTATCAGGCTCAACAGGCTAACCTTAATGCAGAGCTTGCAAAGTTAGATAAACAGAATCTAGACGTTGCAACTGTAGTAGCTCAATACGATGTCTATAATCAATATCGCATGGGCGAAATTCAAGCTATGGAGCAAGGCGTGGAAGACGCACAGAAGATAGCATCTCAACGAGTTCAATCTGCATCAAGTGGAGTTCAAATGGATAGTGGTTCTAAAGCAGAACTAGATCAAACAAACGTATTAAGTGCAAAAATCAATCAATACATTATTCAAAAAAACACAAACAGCAATGCAGCACAGGCAAGGCAACAAGTCTATGCTTTGATGCGTCAGGCTAGTGATGCTCAAATGCAAGAGGCTAATTATCGAGCACAAGCTCTAATCGCTACAGGTGAAGGCGTTGCTTATAACACTATGGCTAAATCAATCAAGCCTTTGGAAAATGCCTTTTGGGGTGCTACCGACAGTTTGCTTAACACTTGGGGTGGTGGTTCGTCAGCAGGTGGTACGAATTGGTCACAGATGTTTTCTTTTAAGTAAAGGTGGAGTATGGCTGTTTTATTACCAACACAAAATCTGAATATAAAAAATTCTGCAAGCTCATTAACTTTTCAGAACTCACCTAAATTGCAAATGCAGAGAACAGACACATCAGTCCCTTTTAAGATTGATGTAACTCAAAATTTAAAGTTTGCAAAAAATGCTTTAGATGTTATTGAAAAATATCAAGAAAACATTAGAACTAAGGCAAAAGAAAATGCTTTATTATCGGCACAAAATGATGCGAGCGTTGAGTTTAATAATCTTATAAGAGATTATAAAAATTTAAAGGGTCAAAACGCTGTTGAGGCTTTACCTGAATATCAGAAAAAATTAGAGAATTTAAAAAAGAACTACAGCGATGCTTTTAAAGGTTATGGTGATGTTGCGCATGACTTCAACAAATGGTTTGACGACAAAGCAAACAGCTTTGGTATTGAGTTAAAAAACTATAATGACAGTCAGATTGAAGCTGTGAATAGTGCTGAAATGAAAGGTCGAATTTCAAATTCAGCAAACACTTTAACAGAGCATTGGGGATCACCTTTAGAAGATAAATATTATAAAGAGTATGTTTCTGCAACTAATGCTGTTTTAGAAAAAAATGGTTATGTGCCAGGTGGTGAAGAGTGGCAGGCAGAACAAAGAAAAATGGCTGATGAGGTAACAAAAATTGCTATCGGAAATCAGATCTTAAATAAGAATTTTGGCGGTGCTATCGCCTCTTTAAAACGTTGGCAACCGAGAATCTCAGCTGATGCTTACAACGATTTATTAGCTAAGGCTATTAAAGGAGCTGAGGAAGAACAGGAGCGACAGGAGCGTAAAGCATTACTGCGTGAGCAAAGACAAACTAATTTAGAACTGAAACGTGAGCGAGAAGCTTTACGTGCTATTCAGCCTTTAAATGCTGTAGAACAGTTAAGATTTAAAGAAACTCACAAAGATGCGACTTTTGAAAAAATGAAAGAGTTGTTCATGATCAAGAACAACAAAAAAGAAGATGATTTATCTCCAACTGATTATAACGATATTCAGATTATGACCGATGGGGACTTATCAAGACAAGTCATTGAAGAAAATGCTAGACGTAAAGCTGTATCAGATACTGATTCCATTTTGGATAATAACCTATCATCAATTCTTTATGCTAAACAATCTAACGGCGAACTTAAATATAAAAACAAAGACGACCTTTATTTAAACATTGATGATCTTAATTTAAGAAGTTCTCTTATTGTCCAGTATGGAGACAAAGAAAAACTGAATACTAAGTTAGCTACGCTTTACGACAACATGAATAATAAAGCAAACTACAGGTTAAGTTCTTTTATTTCTACTGCTAGTGATGATGTTCTTGATCTATTTTATGGGACCCCTGAAAGACAAAAAGAAACAGAACTCACTTATGGAACTATTCCTTTAAATGATCAAAAGGCACAGGCTCGCATTCTAAAGATACAGCAACAACATCAAGGAACATCAATTAAAAAAGGTGATGCTTTATCTAGTCGTCTTTTAGATGACCTGAACATTAAAAGCAATGACTTGTTCAAAGGTGATAACTCATCTAAATTCATGTTCATTATGCCAGTAGCACAAGATCTTTTTACAACTTATGTAAACAGTAATCTTATTAAAAAGGATAAGAACGGAGCAGGAGTTCCTGACATATCAGCTCTTAATCCAAAAGAAATATCTAACGCTATTGAGTATGTAATTAGAAGTCCTGAATTAGAACAGGCTAAACAGGACTATAAAAACAGCAAAGATGTTATTGATAATACTTATGATGATCTCGATGATAACGATTTGTTAAATGATACATTTTCAAAAGATGAGGTTAAGTCTCAGCTTTGGCAGTACCACTCACAATACTACAGAGACAACGGAACATATCCAACATCAAGACAGCTCTATTTAGATTTTGTTAATAAACAAACATCAAAGTTATCTGATAGAGAAAGAATGATAAAGTAACTTAATAAACTAGGTATAATAAATAACAAATCAAATATAAATGTAAGGTGAATTAAAGATGTCTGATAATTTACAACAGCCTATAGGCAATCAAAACGTAGAGTTTACAAAAGAGCAAACAGAGGCTATAGACAGTCAACTTCAAAAAAAATTATCAGCATCACCTGCTCCTATCTTTTATGCAGATACTATATCTGACGGTATCTCACAACAGACTAAGAATTACATTAGAGGTAACACTCGTGATGTATGGCAAGATGCGGCAATATCACTACCTGTTTTAGATGAAAACTCTACAGACGAAGAAAAGAAAAAGTATGAAGAGTTAAGCTCAGTCAAAGCTAATGCTAGAGGTGCTTTAGCCTTTGCTGAATACAATGTAAATACAGACAAAACTAAGCAGAAACAGTTTGAGGAGTTGTCAAGGTTTTATGGAGCTAATGTCTCATCTAATGACGCAGACATCGTTCAACGTTTAATGTCACAAAAGATGATGAACGATTGGGTAAAAACATTCGATGAGTACGGTTTACCTGATAGCAGCATTATCAATAACGCAAAGATTAGGAGTAACTTTGATCCTGAGACTTACAAATACTTTAAAACAGCTCAACAGGTTCAGCAAGATTCTAAGTTGTTTTCTGATTTAAGACGTTCATTTGCTTTAAATACCGAACTAAGAAATCTTAATAATAAAAAGATTGATGATGCTGTAGATAGTTTATCCAGTTCTGAATACATTAGCTTTTTAAGCGATCAACTTCATGACAGAAAATCAAAGTTAGAAAATACTAACAAAGGCATGAGTAATGAAGAGTACGAAGATCGTAAAGCTCAAATCATTGATAGATATTCAAGAAGCACAGACGGCATTAAGCAAAGCTTGTATGACTTATTCTCAGATATGCGTTATTCCTTAGGCGGTTTAAATCTAGTTGATGATTATCGTCAAGCCAGACGCCGTGAAATGGAAGAGATCATAAAGAACAATCCTAACATCACAGACAAAGAGCTAGCTTTAGCATTGCAAAATTCTAATTCAGGTTCTAACTCTGTAATTCTTAATGCACTAAGTATCATGCTTTTTAAAGGCGCTGGTGAGTACACAAAGATTTTAGGACAGGCTACAGCTAAAACTTTGTCTAAGTTAGGTGTAGATGTATCAGCTCGTGTACCTAAAGTCGCACAGCAGGTGTTAGGTCACACTTCTAACATTGCTATTAACACAGCACAGAATACAGCGTTTTCTAAGATTGATGATGCTAACGTTAAATACAATGCTCGTGTCGATGTTGGTCAATCTCAGCTAGAAAGTTTGGCACAAATTCCATCTGATTTAGTATCTGATTTAGGCGAGACAGTAACTCAATCAGCTTTAGTATCTGCTTTCTTTGAATCATTACCACTACTTAACAGAGCGCGAGCAAAGGTTCTTAATTTAAAGAAACAGGCTAACGCTAGAGTTGCTGATGAGGTTGTTTCTAATTCACCTTTAACAAAAAATGATCCTTCTACCAGTGCTGAAATTTACGATGAACTTCAATCACGAGGCAGTGACAAAATCTATCTTGATAAAGATGCAGTTACTGATGTTATTAACAGAGCAGATCAAGTAGAAAAGAGCGGTGATACTGTGGGTGTAAATAGAGCTGTCTTAGGTGATGAATTTAACGAAGCCTATGACAAAGCACAACACGGAAACATGATTGAGATCACACGAGGTCAATGGTTAAAATTACCGCAGGAAGTACGAGACGAACTAATCGACTACACAACCTCTGAAAACGGTGCACCTTTAATTCGTGAGCTGTCAGCCACTTTATCAGATAAAAAGATAGAAGAAATTAAAAATGATATTGCTGATAAAGTTCAACAACGCATTAAACGTGAAGAAGAGATGCGACCTATTCAGCAGGAACTTAACAGAGTTCTAGCTGATAATTCTAAGAATACAACTGTTGAAGAAAACAATGCTCTATCTAAAGGTGTAACTACCTTCTTAAGATCAATGTCTGATATTACAGGTGTTGATGTTGCCTCCTTATGGAACAAATTTAAGCCTTTAATTAAGCATGAAAAAGGCGTTGATTTTAGCAAAGTTAAGAACGCAAATAAAAGAAATGAGCGTGGTGTATTAGGTGTTATTGATGATGTGCCAGTTATCAAGCTAAACAGTGAAAGTACATTTACTGATGTGCTACATGAACAGTCACACTGGTTCTTATACACAATGCGTGAGCTGTCTAAGGAGAACAAAGAAGTTCACGATCGTTTAGATAAACTTGTTAAATGGTGGGATAGTACAAAGTCATTAGACACTTTATCAAAAGAAGATTGGGCTAAACTACAGGAACAATTCGTTGCTAGATTTATTGCTGATGCGATTGGCAATAAAAAATCAGACAGCAGTGTTTTAAATAATTTTAAAAAGATGTTGTCACAAAACAAAAATAATGAGCTGTTTAATAAAGAAAATTTAGAAAACTTTGATAAAAAAACAATCACCGAAAAAGCGTTTAAACAGAACTACGGCGAAGAATTAAATCAAGGTTCAAAAGAATTTAATGATTTTGTTGATTCTCTTTTTGAATCAGAACAGCTCTACAAAGAACAGATTGAACAATATCCTATTGATGATTTATTAGGCGAAATTGACAGCTCACCTCTACCTGACGAAGCTAAAAAACTATTTAAAGACACCGTTAAGAGTGACTTAATCAATCATCATGCTGCTTTAAAAGGTTTGATTGATGAGTTAGCAATCAAGAAATTTTTAATTGGTTTGGTTAATGGTCGTTCTTTAGACAAACTAAAAAGACAAATTATCAAAAAGAACATGGCTAAACTTCCACGTGAAGATTTAGAAAAACAATTAGTTGCTTTAGATAATTTGGCAAAGAAGTATGAGAAGGTAAAAGAAGATCAGAAACAGCTATTAAAAAATGATCCTCGTACTCTTTACATTGAAGATTTAAAAACACTTCCTATCTCTTTAAAAGACAAGAACGTTCCTAAATACATTGAAGATAAGCTCAAAGCTAAAAAGATTGTTGATAATGATACAGGTATCGAAGTTCGAGAAATCTTAGATGACTATGATCGTTTACCTCAACAATGGAAAGATGCTATTGATTCAGCTAAGGATAAAGAGCAAGCATTACTTGAATGTATTGCTAACTATTCTATTGAGAAAGAAGCTAAACGTATTGCCTATAGCACAGTGTTAGATAAAGCTATAAAGAAAACACAGCTTGAAGGTGAATTAAAGATCAGTAAAAAGATTAGCACGATACATCGTGAATTAGGTACGCAGGTTCTTAAGGCTTTAAAAGCTATAACTAAGACAGGTGAGAATGCCAAAAAGATTTTATTTAACATTAAAAAAATTGCACAAAACGATGTTGATCAATTAGCTTTTAGTGATTTATCTGTATCCAGTGCTAGACGTTTAGCTGCTAGAGCGAATCAGAAAGTCAAAGTGTCTTTGGCTCGTGGTGATTTAAGAGAAGCTGAAAAGCAAACAAGAAATGAACTGTATCAGAATGAGAAAGCAGAATACATTGCAGATACTATTCATTATGTTGAAAAGAAAATGGCTGATTTTAAAGCGTTAGCTGGTCGTGATGTAAAAAAAGTAGGTAAGAGTTACGATCCGAACTTAATGGATTTATTAAGAATTGTAACTGATACTATTGGCTTAACTAACCGCAAGGCTAATGGTTTTACTGTTGGTGATATTGCTGAAATTAAAGAACGTATCTTAAATGAAAGTGACTACTTGGATTCATTAGGTGAAGAACAAGCTTTGATTGAACGAGCCAAAATCGAGGCTTTTTGCAATCGAGTTGCTGATGTTGCTAATGATTATTACGCTAATCGTACTGTTTCTAAGTTGTACGATTTGATTGAGTTTATGTCTGCATTAAAAGATTATGCACGTAAGACAAAAACATTCTGCGATGGTGAAAAAACTATTGAATTTAAAGACGCACAAGAACAGTTAGTTAAAACAACTTCTGATTTAAAGACAAAGAAAGCTTCTTTAAATGGAGCTAGTCAGGGTAAATCTAAAGGAGTGTTTGCTGCCTTTGGTGCTTTACGTAAAAAGTATGCTTTTCAGGCGGAGCATACAGTAGAACGCTATGACGGAAAAAAGCTTGGCGCTTGGCATGAACTTATTTACGCTCCTGTTGAGCGCGGCTATACTCAGATGAAGTTAGCTTTAAGAGATATTACATCTAAGCTTGGAAATAGTTTATCTAAGATTAAGATTGATAGCCGTGAGATTCAGACAGATTTAATCATCAAAAATGAAACTACAGGTAAGAATGAGCGTTTAGTTTTAGGTTCTCGTTCAGGTCATTTTAACGGTCGTACTACATTAGAAATCTTAGGTTTGCTTTTACACTGCGGCACCAACTACGAAAAGTTAGTGAAAGGCTATGTTGCTGATCCTGAAAACGGAGCTAAGTTTAAAGATGGTTCCGATGTAAATCTTAACAATGAAAAATCTGTTTACGCTTGGAAACAAGAACAATTTAATTCAATGATTCAGTCATTATGCGATCAAGGTTTTATTACTAAAGAACTTTTAAATTGCTGTAAAGAAATATGGGCAACCTTTAAAGAGTTAGATCCTAAAGTAATGCAAGCTACACGTGAGCAGAACGGCTACGGCTTTAAACGTTTAGACGGACAGCCTTTATCATTTAAGTTAGCTGATGGTTCAGAAGTTAATGTAGATGCTGGATATGTCCCTGCTATTCTTAATAATGACAGAGCAGTAACTAAAGCAAGTGAAAATGGAATTGATATTACTGCAACTGGTGCAATGCAAAATCAGATGTCAGTTATGGGCTTAAAGACACCTTCCTTTATTAAAGAAAGAAATCAAAAAGCGTTCCATGCTTTAGATTTAGATCCTGTGCATATCATCTCAGGAATTGAACAAGAGCTTAAATTTATTTACTTAACACCTAGAGTAAATGAAGTAAATAAATTGTTACATTCAAAGGCAGTTGCAAATGAGATTGAACGTATTGATCCAGGTGCCTTAAAAGAAAGATTTGAGCCTTGGATTAAAACACTTGCAACAGGTCAAGATATTACTCCTGCGTCTTCTAATAAATTCATTCAGTGGATTAGTAGAAAGATGCAGGATACAGGCTTGTCTATTATGGCAGGCTACATTAAGAACGCAGGTGAGCAGTTCTTTGATTTAGCTCCTGTGATGTATGAAGTAGGCTTTACTAATACTATGAAAGGTGTAGTAATGGCTACTATGTATCACAATAAATTAAAAGCTGAGATTTGTCATAATTCTGCATATATGAATGCTCGTTTAAATGAAAGTAATAACTCCATCAATGAGATATTCAAGCGCATTCAGCTTAACCCTTTTCAATACACAAGTGACGGTCAAAAGATAAAAGCCAGTGCTCAATGGATTCAAAATTTTAGTCGTGAAAATGCGATGTTCGCACAGGTTTACACTCAAAGATTTATTGATGAGATCACATGGTATGGAGCACAGCAGAAGTTTTTACATGAACACCCTGAGCAAACTAATTTAACAGATTCAGTTAAGTATGCAGATAGTGTAGTTAGAACTGTTTTAGGATCTTACGATCGCCCTGACACAGCTTTAATTGCAAAGTCAAACGCTTGGTATAAGTTATTTACAACATTCACTTCATACTTTATAAACAAGATGAATTTGTTATCAACAAGGCTTGCAAACAATTCAAGAGAATTTCAAAACTCAAATAAGCGATTCTCTGATTATATGAACAGGTACGGTCACGATGTATTAGCTATTTCATTCTTTACTTTGTTACCTTCAATGCTATCAGAACTGCTAACACAAACAGTGAATGGCAGCTTAACCTCTGATGATGACGATGAGTTTAGAGCAGGTTTATGGAACGTTGCATTGTCACCTACTAAATTTGTAGCTAGTGGTAAAGCTCCTTTAATGTCAAATATGGTTGTTTCTCCTTTAGTTGACATGGCGGTTGGTAAACAATACTTTAGTTCTGCTTATATGAACTCACCATTGCTAACTACAGGAACAGCTTTTTTACATTCAGGTGTTAATGTTTATAACTCAGCCGTAAAAGATGCCGAGTTAAAATCATCAGATGTCAGAAATATTATGATGGGAACAAGTGCCTTGTTAGGTGTTCCTTTTATTGGTACAGCCTCACGCCCAGTGCATCACGCAGTTGAGCTATCTAATCGTGAAGTTGAACCTGCTGATAATTACTTTATTGAAGCATGGAAATTTATTCACGGTAGATAAAAATCTATTTAGGAAATGATAGCTTTTTTGGTAGTTAAAACTATCAGGAAAACTATCATGTCCTCATTAAGTCAAGACGAGATAAACAAGCTCACAAGTACACAAAGTACAAGAACAAGTAATGAAGCAGTAACTACTTATAAAGGAAACTTTATCGGAGATTTAACAGGTATTGCTTCTTATGCTAAAGCTCTTCTTAAATCATTTAGATTCAGTATTATTGGTGATGATGCCAGTGGTTACGTGGATATTACTGGCGATGCTCCAGCTAATTTAGTTCTTGTTGTAAGCCATGCAGCTAAAGCCGATTCAGCTGATTACACAGCAAAAGCAGGTGTTGCTTCATTAGCTTTTAATGCTGACCTAGCCAACCTTGCAACCTACGCATTAGAAGCAGGTTGTTTACGTACATTTGTAATCAAGTTCACCGAAGATAGTGCGATTAAAGGCACGATGACATGGGATAGTGATACATCAACCGTCACAATGAAAATTGATAAAGTGGACTTGGCAAAGGCAGGTGTAACTTTAGTTGATAATATTACATCAGCTGATACAGAAAAGTTTGACAAAACTAAGTTGTACTTTGATGTTCCTAATTCTGCTTTATGGTTCTATGACAATCAGTCGAACGTTTGGAAAAATTTATTACAGTACATTACAGATTACTTAGTAACTCTTACTAATAAAGATACAGAACAACAAGCACAGATTGACAAAAACACAGAAGACATTGCTGATTTACAGCCTACAAAGTACACAATCACATTTAACAATAAAACATACTCAATGCGTAATACTCTGATTGACGAGGTATCAAATGGCTAACGAAAAAGACTGGCAACAAGATATAAGTACAACTGTTGATGCTCATACTGCTAAATTATCGGACCACGAAAATCGCCTTAATCAGGCTGAAACAAACATCGCCGACCATGAAAAGCGTATTGATAATATCGAAACAACATCTGATGTAGGTCAGTTTGCTACACGTATTCAGGCTGTTGAAGAAAAGAATACAGAACAAGACAGCGCCATTGACACTTTAAAGAAAAATGTATCAGATAATTTACAAACAGCAAAGCAATACACAGATACAAAGTTAGCTAATTATGCCACTAAAACAGAAAACACTAACACCTTAGAACAGGCTAAACAATATGCTAATAGTAAGGCAGATGATGCTTTAAGTCAGGCTAAAACAGATGCCTCTCAAAAATACTTACCGTTAGCAGGCGGTAATTTATCAGGTCAGACATGGGTTAACCGTCAACTTACAGAAAAAGATACAGCTATAGGAGTAAATGACCCAACATCAGGACGTATATATCTGTTTTCAAGAGCTACATCTAGAGGTATATATATTATAAATGCCGACAATTCAGGTAAACCCGTTATAGATGTTGACAACTCGGGGCGTGTTGTTGCGTATGTAGATGCTATTAATTTAAATGGTAACATCATAACAGTAGGTTAGTATGAGTAGAATAAAATTTACATACAACGGTACGACCTATTCTACATGGAATAGTACAAGCAGAGTAACTACACCTAGTCTTATTCTTAATGAAGGAGGCACATTAAGATATACACCTTTGTTTGCTGTAAATAATGGTGCAGAGGCTACATTAGATAA
>ENA-OPNI01000407-OPNI01000407.1-human-gut-metagenome-genome-assembly--contig:-NODE-407-length-14824-cov-2.433069_pt1 | contig 14824 bp, 19 predicted proteins | sample MGYA00241538_ERZ501773 | MGnify/ENA primary metagenome ERZ501773 (study PRJEB25962, sample SAMEA2042556) | human gut metagenome | biome: human gut; feature: human-associated habitat; material: faeces...
ATTTAGAGAGCTGAAGTGGACTTGTCCACTTTGTTCTTGCTAGATGGACCATATGCTTGTTTTTGAATCGTTTACTATATTTTCAGAAAGTTTGAAGTAAAGAAAAGATATTTTGGGGATAGTATAAAATTTGATATGGAATACAATAATTTGTAGAGGTAGAAGAGATGGTAAACAGAGAGTTCAACCATAAATTTAAGATGAAAATAGACATTTAAGCAGGGCAAAATGCTTGCTTTTTTCTTATGAATTCATAAGAAATATCTGGATATAGTAAGAATGTAATCCCCTTTTTTTATATAAATCGCCTAAAAAAGAATAAAAATAGGCTAAAATACGCCTGATAAGATTGGAATACACCTAATACTGTTGTATAATTAGGGGAAAAGAACGGAGGTAGGCGAATGAGAAAGTTTGATTATACCACTTTAAGGGAATGTCAATGGGATTCTGAAATTCTTGGTCTTGTGGCACAAATACATGAATTCAAAGGACGGCAGGAACTATATTTAAGGCAAAAACCTGCGGTACTTGATAAGTTAGTTGAAATTGCCAAAGTTCAGAGTACAGAGGCATCAAATAAAATTGAGGGGATTGTTACAACTGAAACTCGTATTCATCAGTTATGTATGGATAAAACGACACCCAGAAATAGAGATGAAGAAGAAATTATGGGTTATAGAGATGTGTTAAATACAATTCATGAAAGTTATGAATATATCCCAATACGTTCCTCTTATATTTTGCAACTTCATAGAGAATTATATAAATATTCAGAAAAGGCAATTGGCGGAAGATATAAAAATACACAAAACGTTATTGCAGAAACAAGGGAGGATGGAACGCAGATTGTCCGTTTTACTCCTATGGCTCCCTATGAAACTCCAGATGCAATAGAAGAGATATGCGAGAGTTTTAATCAGGTGATTGATTCTTGCCTGGTGGATCCCTTGGTTTTGATTCCTATTTTTATCAATGATTTTCTATGTATTCACCCATTCAATGATGGTAATGGCAGAATGTCAAGATTGCTTACAACGCTTCTTTTATATAGATGTGGTTATGTAGTAGGAAGGTATATCAGCATCGAAAATAAAATAGAAAAAACAAAAGTCAAGTATTATGAAGTGCTTGGACAATGTGGATATGGTTGGCATGAAGGTACAAATAATCCTACACCATTTATCAAATACATTCTTGGTATTATTCTTGCTGCATATCGTGATTTTGAAAGTCATATTCATTTGATTGATGAAAAACTTCCAGCAATTGAGCAGGTGCGTAACGCAATCAAAGAAAAGATTGGTAAATTTACAAAGAGCGAGATTATGGAACTGGTTCCGTCTATAGGAAAAGCATCGGTTGAAAATTCTCTGAAAAGGTTAGTTGAAGAAGGTGCGATTGAGAGACATGGGAGAGGAAAGGCTACGTTTTATACGAGGAGAGAGATTTAGGTATTTCATGAGTATTAAATAGACCTGAATCCGTGAAACTGAATATCTTTTTATGCCGATACGATTAATTTCTTCGAATCGGCATATATTTTTTTAATATGTCTATCTTGCTTGTCAAAATGAAAGATTTGTCCTGTAAAAGGGTATACTTCCCCCTATAGGAAAAATTGCACTTTGACTTTTTCTTTTTATAGACTGAAATCCGCAAATGCAGTATAAACTTCAGAAAACGTATGTCGCCATACATTACTTTTCCCAAGTCCGATAATCAGTTGCCTTGCATGTGATGTTACATGACTTGCCATCATGACCAGATTGCTTATGACAGTTCTCAGTCTACGGCGTTTTACTTTATGTCGTGTTTTGCGTCTTCCAATGGTTTCCTGTCCGATCATGCGTAGAATGTTGTATGCCAGAATCGTTAACTCCAATACCAGCTCGTTTGTGTCAAACTTTCCAGAAGGAAGACGTTCCACATCCATGTCTGTTTTAATCTCACTATGGAATTGTTCACATTCTCCGTGGGCATGGTAATGTCTGATCACTTCATCATCACTCATTCCTGTATTTTCCCACCATGTTTCCACCTCCACATCTGACGGAAAAAGAAACTGGCCTTTTTTATCTATGGTTCGTTCTGTGATTTCGTATCCGATACGGAGCGTAACTGTCTTTTGGCTTCCGTCTTCTGTTGTATAGGAAATATCTTTCCAATCACTTTCCGTGTAGACAGTTTTTCCCTCACGTGGCTGTGTGATATTTTGACAGTGTTTTTGTGCCATGGAAAGCCATTCTTCCTTACTTTCACGACGCAGGTTTCTTTTTATGATAAATTTGCAACCCTCTTCCAAAAGGATCCCAATATTTTCAGCTGCATCATTTCCAGAATCCAAACGTACCAGAAGAGGTTCATTTGTAATCTGTTTACACAGGCGGATTGTTTCTCGCAGGAATTCTGGTGTATTTTTCTGACAGTGCTGTTTTCCTTCCCTCAGTTCTGCATTGATCAAATAGCCTTCTGTTCCTATATATGCCATGATTGGAGCGTATCCGTCGTATCCTTTATAGGTACGTGATACTCCTTCTTTCTTAGTTTTTGAATTATCAAACGGAGTGACATCAATGTCTACTGGAACATATCCGCTTGGAAGTCTGCCGGGAACTATTCCATTAGAACGCAACATTTCCACATTTTCAGACAGGATTTTTTCACGCATAGTATTACCGATGTCATCCATTCTCTGCCGAAGCGTTTCTTCGGAAGGTATTGCCCTTGTGATGCCTAGTGCATACTTGTAAAATTCAATATCATCATCCATCTCGTGAACAGCTCCGTACTGTGGTTTTCCCATGCATAGCATTCCGATATAAGTAAGTAAAATGTCCCCGTTTTTTATCTGATGTTGTGACCTGTTTTTGGTAACATCCATTCTATTACAACGTTTCACAAAATCGCTTTTTCCAAGAATAGCACCGACTACGGCAAGACCACTCGCCGGAATGATACGTTCATTTGTAAATTCAATTTTTATATTACTCATAAAATCTGCTCCCTAAAATAGTTTTCTGATATGACTATTATAGCAGAATAAACCATCACCGAATGGGTGAATTTTGAATTATACAAAAAACAATGCAAAATGCTTGTATTTTGGTGTTTCGAGAATTATGTTGCTATATGAGTTTCACGGATTAAGGGTATTGAAAAATATTTATATAGTATACTAGTAACTGAGCCTGATAAAGCTATTAAAAAGCAAATCAATGATATGTTTTTCTCTGTAGAGAGCATTGATGAAATTGTTGCAGGGTATTATATTGGAGATACTCGAAATGATAAGAATGGGAAAACATTTTATAAAAAATTAATAGATAGTTTGGAACGAAGACATATTTCAGAAGAAGTGTTTGTTAGAGGGTTATCTAAAATAATTATGAATAATTATGATTTTTCATCATTTGAGAAAAGTCTAGGAAAAGTATTTGAATAATAGAAAGTGAGAGTTTGCACAGTGTTTGGAGAGATGATTTTGTTATTTGCGTTTGTTAGAGAATAAATAATAGATTATGATTGGGATTACTTCTGGCAAACTTGATTAGAGCTTGTCTAAATTTGTCATGTTTTTGGTATTGCTACAGTTAGACTAATAGGCTACATGAAAGAAATCCAAATAAAGATAAATGTGTTGAAAAAATTCTAGGTAGTAATGAACTGTTTAGATGTGATAGATTTTTACTGATGAAAATAAGGAAAAAATATAAAAACTATTGCATTTTTCTTATTTTTTGAATATACTAAATGTAACAGAGTTGCCCAAAGTCTTTTTTGGCATTGGGGACCAAGCTGAGACTTGTGCTCAGCTTTTTTACGTTAAGGAGAGATTTTATGGATTTGAAACTTGTGACAAATAAATAGTTGAGTGGAGGGCGCAGACAAAATAACTGTAAAGTAGATTGTTTTTTGCTAGAGAGTACAGATACTAGTTCCCAGGTTAAAGGAGCAATAAAAGAACCAGATCAGCTGCAAAGAACTTCCAAAAGAGAGTATGTAATTGAGCCAACAAAAACCAATGCCGGAACAAGGGTTATTCCAATGACAAATGAAGTGACAGAAATGTTTCGAGCAATTATTGAGGATAGACCAGATTATAAGGTTGAGAAAGTGATAGATGGTTATACGGGATTTCTTTTTCTGGACAAAGATGGAATGCCACTTGTAGCCATGCATTGGGAACACAGATTCAATCATATGGTCAGCAGGTACAATGAAATCTATAAGGTTCAGATGCCAAATATTACCCCTCATGTTTGCAGACATACATATTGTTCCAATATGGCAAAGTCCGGCATGAATCCTAAAACACTGCAGTATTTGATGGGACATTCGGATATAGCTGTGACGCTCAATGTCTACACCCATGTAGGACTTGAGGATGCTGAGAAGGAACTTCAGAAGATGCAGGGATTGGAAAATGCCAGAAAAGAGATGGGAATTTCGGATACGGATGATAAACCTTTGAAACAGAATATGTTCAAGGTGGTATGAGAATATAATAAGGAAGAAATATAAAAAGTACTTAAGTTTGTATCGTGCAAAGAAGACAGGTAATATATCTAAATAAGTGTATAGTCGGTCACACATTTTGTGTGACCGTTTTCTGTAATTTTATAAACTTTCTAGCCTAATAGATATTGAAATAATATATATTTTCTTTGGTTCTTATACAGAAGTCGGTATGGAAAACTGCCGGGGTTTCTGCTATTTGATCAAGATGATAATATCTATAGTGTACCATTTATGCGCCGGTGCTTCCGTAATGTTTTATTCCAATATGCCAAAAATTGTATGCAATTATTGCTATGATTATAGCAATAATAGGTGAAATATGGGCAATCCATAAATGTGGCAAATTTTTTTCAAGCAGGTTTGCAACAGGATAATATCCGGTAAGTGCATAAGGTATAATAAAAGTAAGTACTAACTGCATTTCTTTTGAATAAATTTTTACTGGATAATCACAAAAGTTTTTGAGTCCATAATTATTATCTGTTAATAAGGAAACAATTTCTTCACTTTTTACTGTCCAAAAGCTAATTGTTCCGGTAATGACTGTAATTGCGGAAAATATAATAAAACCAGAAAGGAGATTGAAACTATAATATATAATCCTTGTTGCAGTCCAGTGGATTTGAAGTCTTTGTAGACTATATATCCAAAAATATATAGAGAAAAATAATCGTGGTAAAAATGTATATTGGAATTGCTGCAAAACTAAATATGTAAAAGGACTTATAGGACGAGTTAAATATAAATCAAATTTTCCACTGTGAACCAATTCACCGATATCTCGCATTGGACTCCAGAAAAAGAAACAACTAAAAGAATAGGACAACCAGCTTGTTGTAAACATAAAAAGAACTTCATATTTGTTCCAACCAGCAATACTGTTGAAATTATAAAATATAACATGAAATCCTGCAAAATATACACCAATCAATATTGTGTTCGCTATCAGCTCAAGCAAGAGTGAAAAATGATACTCTAGTTTTCCTTTCATATATATTATGACAAAGCGAAAATATATTCTAATATAATTCATCACTTATCCTCCTTGTACTATCAGTTTTCTTTTGCCTATAATCCACATAAATTCTGCTAAAAGACACAATAAAAGAATCCATATCATTTGTATTAGAATTGCAGTCATAATAAATTGGAATTCCATTGGTTGAGTTATAATCGTTACAGGAATCGCATAAATTGCACGAAACGGAAGAAACTGATTTATTTTAGACAATAAATCTGGAAACATTGTTACGGGGATCCATACACCTGATAACAGCTTATATATCGCTCCTAAAAGCATATTCAGAGGCCAGGTTACAATAAGCCAAAATGATAATAGTCCGATGGTAAGAGAATACAAAAATTGAATACAATAAGCAAATACAATTGAAAGTATTCCCCAAAAAAATTGTGTGCGCAATAATATATGTGTAGGCATAATAAACAATGCAATAATAGTTAACGGAATACAGTAGAACACGATCTTTACAATGGTATCTCCTAAATGTCGGGAGAAGACCATTTTTCGGAAATCAATTGGTCGGATCAAATCTGTAACAATATTTCCAGATTGAATCTGAGTATTTATCCATTCAATGGTATTGCATTCAATAAAAGAAGAAATTATAGTAGCAACAACAATATATTTTAAGGTATCTTCTTGATTTAATGCCATGGTTGTTTGGCTGTTCGATAAAAAGAGCGCCTTCCATATGGAAAATTGCAAGTACAAATAAAGTATTTTGGATAAAAATTTAGCACATATTGCACTTGGATAAACCATGTGTTCCTTAATTCCGATTAATATGTAATCAATATATATTTTCATAGACCTCCACCTTCGTATATAGTTCTGATTATTTGCTCAAGTGAGTCATTCATCCGTTTTTTGGGGATAAAATCATCATTATGAGAGGAAGCATTTTTGCGTTTCAATTCCTCTAATGTACCATTGTATAAAAGAGTGCCTTTATCAATTATAAGCATTTTCTGGCATAGAGATTCTATGTCTGAGATATCGTGAGTTGTTAAGATAATAGTGGTTTTTCTTACCTGATTTATTTTAATGATAAAATCTCGTATTTTTGCTTTTGCCAAAACATCTATTCCGATAGTGGGTTCATCAAGAAATAGAACTTCAGGATTATATAGTAAGGCGGCGGCCAAATCTGCTTTCATTCTTTGTCCAAGACTTAGAAGACGAGGAGGCTTGTAAATGAATTCAGGTAGATTTAATATATCGGAAAATATCTCAATATTTTCTCTATAAATATTTTCAGGAATCCGATACATATCCTTAAAGAGTTTAAAAGATTCAATTACTGGAATATCCCAGCAAAGTACACTTCTTTGTCCAAATACAACACCGATTTTTCGCATAATTTCTTTTCTGTTTTTCTTAAAAGTCAATCCATTGATAGAAATTATACCCTTGTCCGGAGTAAGGATACCGGTCAACATTTTTATGGTTGTAGATTTTCCAGCTCCATTTGCACCTATAAATCCTACAATATCACCTGTTTGAATGGTAAAAGAAATATCATTTACAGCTGGTGTAAATGAATATTTGGGGATAACTAAGTGCTTGACAGTGTTATTAATAGCAGAACGGTTTTTTATTTTATAACTTTTTGTTAAGTGTTCAACGGTTATGCTCATATTTGTTGCACTCCCTTCTTTTTTTTAGTATAATACCATTAAATTGAATATCAATAAAATTGAAATAATAGATATATTTGTTCAATTAATTTGATGGAAAGGCGATGCTATGACAATAGTACAATTAGAAACTTTTTTAAAAATAACAGAAACAGGTAGTTTTACTGCTGCTTCGAATACATTAGGATATGCTCAATCAACGGTTACAACACAAATTAAACAGCTGGAAGATGAGTTGAACTGTCTTTTGTTTGAACGATTAGGGAAAAATATTGTTTTAACATTAGAGGGCGAAAGATTATTACTATATGCACAGAGAATGTTACAACTTGAAAGAGAAATATTACTGGAAGTGCCGAAATCAAAAAATCCTACAGGGATAATAAGGTTAGGGGTTTCTGAATCGTTGTGCTATAACACGCTACCTTATATTCTACTGGAATATAAAAAGAGATTTCCCAAAATAGAAATTCAACTTCAATTTATTACCCATGATACCTTTCCTTCGATGTTAAAACAGGGATCTTTGGATTTGGTTTATACCTTGAATCCTTATATTGAATTACCAGAATTGATTATGCTACATAAAAAAACTGAAACATTAGGTTTCTATGCAAGCCCAGAGTATCCGCTTGCAAGTAGAAATCATATTAAGGAGACGGATTTGGAAAATATTCCATTGCTCCTTACCTCACATAGCTGTAATTTTAGGCTGATGCTTATTCAAGATTTGGCAAAGTATTCTATTATACCTAAAATTGAAATAGAAACAAGCAGAAAAGACATATTAAAACAGTTTGCGATAAATCAATTAGGGGTAGCTTTCATACCGGATATGGTAGTCAAAGAAGAAATAGAAAATGGCTCTTTAAAGCGACTTGATTGGGATGGAAATGACTTTGCTATATTTTCGCAGATTTTTATTCATAAAGACAAGCACCTAAATTCAGCAATAGAAGGATTGGTTGAAATAATATTGGAAAGTACTAATGGAAAAGTTACTTAGATATGTGCAATCATTAATATAAAATAATTCCTATTAATGCACATCCCCGTCAGTAGTCTGTCCCCCCTTAACTGACTACGATTTGACTACTACACATTGCCCCCAATTGCACTATTTTGAAGTATTTTGCAAAAAGTGTAGTCATTAACAGAGAAAATACAATGCCCGGAAAAGCCGATAAACCAACGCAAAACTCGGCATTACAGGGCATTTTAAGATAGGAGAAAATTATGATAAAAGTTTTATTCATCTGCCACGGCAGTATTTTCCGGAAACGCTGAAAACCTTGAATTTATTGTATGTTTTGTACTCTAAGGGAACATTTTACTAAGAATTTACTAAAACAAAAAATTAGTAAGAAATCCCTAGCACGAATTTAGAAATGAATATGAAACTTAGGACTTTATTAGTTGTGAAAAACAATTAGTAAAGTCCTTTTTATTTTCAAAGAAGGAGGTTCAAAACATGAACAGTACAGCGTTAGGTGCAGAGAACATTATTTTTATCAGCGATGCACATGAGAAATTCTACTACGAGAAATTAAAAGAGGTAAGGTATCAGGATGTGTACCACAAGGCACTTTGCTATTGCCTTGGTATTAACAACGATACTAGAAGAAATGCGGACCGCATTTATGATTTTAAGACAGGTTGTGTAAAAACAGAATGTTTGTATGAAGGCTGGCAGACCAGCGGAAGCGTAAAAGTAGTCAGAATGGCATTCAACTTATATTGCAATGCCACACCAAGCGTGGATGATTACAAGGACGCAGAGGAGCAGATCGATGAGTGTAGGCAGTACACGGTGGAAGAACTATTCTGCTGTGCCTATGCACCATTTTTTTTGGCAGGCAATACAGATTCGGTATCCGGAATATGTAACCTATAACCGGAAACTGTATGCCCTGTTTGGAGGAGCAGATTGATGTTAAAGGTTCGATTGATGGGAACAAAGAATGATATTAAATGGTTTGGAAAGATTTTGCAGAGAAATCCAAAAATCAAGGTAACAGAGTTTTCAGATTTATACCCGAATAAAGGGACAAAGAAGTTTTATAGAGCGTATGTAGAAGTGAATAAGAGCAACGTAGCAGAAAGTTAGAAGAGAGCAAAGGAGAATGTATCATGTGTAAAGTAATAGCAATCGCAAATCAGAAAGGCGGAGTCGGCAAGACTACCACAACAAGTAACTTGGGAATTGGATTAGCAAAGCAGGGCAAGAGAGTTCTGCTGATAGATGCGGATGCACAGGGCAGTTTGACTGCAAGTTTAGGCTTTACAGAGCCGGACAAACTGGAGAAAACACTCGCAACCGTGATGGCGAATATCATCAATGACGAGGATATGGAAGATAATTATGGTATTTTAAAGCATGAGGAAGGAATTGACCTTATGCCGGGAAATATTGAGTTGTCTGGTCTGGAAGTATCTCTGGTAAATGTCATGAGCAGGGAGCTTGTGATGCGTTTCTATATAGAGAAGGTGAAAGACAGATATGATTATATCCTGATTGACTGTATGCCTTCACTTGGCATGATTACCATAAATGCCTTTGCAAGTGCGGACAGTATCTTGATTCCGGTACAGGCGGCATACTTGCCCGTGAAAGGTCTGGAACAGCTCATTAAGACCATTGGCAAAGTAAAACGGCAGATTAATCCGAAGCTGTTTATTGAGGGCATATTGCTGACTATGGTGGATAGCAGGACAAATTATGCAAAGGACATCAGTGCATTATTGATTGAGAATTACGGAAGTAAAGTAAGAATATTTGAAAACAGTATTCCAATCTCCGTAAGAGCTGCAGAAATTTCAGCAGAGGGTGTCAGTATCTATCAGCATGACCCGAAAGGAAAAGTGGCAAGTGCCTATCAATCTTTGACGGAGGAGGTGCTTGGCAATGAGTAAGACAGGAAGTGCAACAAAGGTAAAGTTAAACAGTTTTGATGATTTATTCGGTGCTTCTGATATGACAGCAGGCGCCGATCAGGTGCAGGAGATACCCCTTTCAGAGCTTTATGAGTTCAGAGGACACCCTTTTAAGGTACTGGACGATGAGAAAATGCAGGAGACAGTGGAGAGTATCAAAAACTATGGTGTACTAATGCCCGGTATTGCAAGACCGAGGGCAGAGGGCGGTTATGAGATAATCGCCGGACACCGAAGGAAACACGGATGTGAGCTGGCAGGACTTTTCACCATGCCTATGTTTATCAGAGATTATAACGATGATGAAGCTACGGTGATTATGGTGGATACCAATATCCAGCGGGAAGATATTCTCCCAAGTGAAAAAGCAAGAGCCTATTCGATGAAGTATGAAGCCATGAAGCATCAGGGCAAAAAAGGAAATGGAAGCAGTCTTGATGAAGTTGGAGAAGCAGCCGGAGAGAGTGGAAAGACAGTTCAGCGTTATATGTGGCTTGCCCGTCTGTCAGATGAATTACTGGATATGGTTGATAAGAAAAAAATCGGTCTGGTACAGGGTGTTGACATATCTTTTCTGACAGAGCAGGAACAGGAATGGGTGCAGGTCATTCTTGAAGAAACAGGTGCATCTGTTTCAACTGCCCAATCATCAAAATTAAAGGAATATGGCAAAAATGGTGAGCTGACTCTGCCAATAGTAAGACTGATACTGACAGAGGAAAAGCCAAAGGAAAGAAAAGTTACAATCAAAGCTGACAAAATCAGCAGATATTTTACGGAGGATTATTCCAGTGAAGATATAGAAAATATTATCTATCAGCTATTGGAAGAATGAAACACCGGAAAGGTGTCGAATAAACAGTAAAGGAGGCACGGTAAAGTGGGCAATACAATAAACTTTGATTATTACTACGGAATTGAAGCAGAGCTGTTCTCTTTTTATCGTGTTCCCCGACTTTTGATTAAAGACGAGAGATTTAAGGGGCTTAGCAGTGATGCTAAGCTCCTCTATGGGCTGATGCTTGACAGGATGTCATTATCCATGAAAAACGGCTGGCTGGATGATGAGAACAGGGCGTACATTATTTATACGGTGGATGCCGTTATGGAAGATTTGGGATGTTCCAAACCAACATGCACGAAAATTATGCGTGAGCTGGATTCTGACAATGGCATCGGTTTGATTGAGAAAAAACGGAGAGGTCTTGGCAAACCGGACATCATTTATGTGAAAAATTTTGCTTCTGTTCCGGCTGAAAAAGAAGAAAAAGAGCCTTCAAACCCTGATGTTTCCACAGAAGTAAAAGATTTTAAATTCAAGAAGCAAAAGAATTTAACTTCTGGAAGTAAAAAAATTGAACTTCAAGAGGTAAAGGAATCTGACCTCAAGAGGGAAAAAATTTGACTTCTGAAAGTAAAGAAACTGAACCTCAAGAGGTAAACGATTTTGTCCCTAATTATAACAATACTAACTATAACAACCAGAGTCATAATGATATAAATTATACCAATCCTATCAATCAATCAGGTAGTGAAGATAATCCAGATAGGACTGATGTGATGGATGATGTCAATGCATACATAGAACTGATTAAGGAGAACATCGAATATGAGCATCACATGAAGTACGATGACTGGCAGAACAAGGCTTTGTATGAGGAACTTTTTGAGGTTATTTGTGAGGTTGTATGTGTAAAACGTACAACAATCCGGATTGCAGGAGAGGATTATCCCTATGAGCTTGTAAAATCTAAATTCCTGAAGCTGAACAGTGGACATCTGGAGTATGTGATTGGCTGTATGCATGATACAAATACGAAAATAACCAATATCAAGGCATATATGGTTACTGCTCTTTATAATGCACCCTCAACGATGAACCATTATTATCAGCAGGAAGTGCAACATGATATGTATGGAGGTGGCTGGCATGAAAAAGGCATTGTTTAAAATAATTATTCCGGTATGCGTTCTTGTTCTGTGGATGATTACCTGTTATCCGGTTTGCAATAAAGAAGATGGGTTTGATTATTTCCTTTATTGGATTTTGGTAGGATGTCCCTATGGTATCAGAAAAATGTGTATGTTTCTTGTGCCGACGAATTTTGGAATTGCAGGAAGTATGGGAATATTGGCAGTGAATTGTATCGTTGGAGGTCTGATTGGTGGTATTATTGTTCTTGTGAGGATTATCGTTATATTTACGGAGATAATAAAAGTAATAGCAGGACACTTCTGGACACATTGTCCAAAGGTGTAAAAGAAAAAGGGCAACAAAAAAGGCATTGTCAATCAATCATAAACAATACCTCTACTTGTCATCTGGAACATATTCCATAATATCTTCAATCCGGCAGTCAAGTATCTGACATAGCCTGTTCAGAATAATGGTCTTTACCACCATATTTTGCCGGAGCCGCTGAAGCTGTGCTTTGTCAATGCCATAGTCCTTAATGAGCTGGTACTGACTGATGTTTTTAGCCCTAAGCGTTTGCCAAAGGGGATTGTATTTAATCATACTGGCAATTCTTTTCCTACCTTGTATTTTAATGGCAGGGAACTTATAATAATATGGTGCGTGTAAGCACTATAAAATATGCAAATGGTAAAGACGATAATGATTTTTTCTGAAGAATGAGGATATAGATGTAGGTAGTGTGGTTTTGAAACAGGAGGATGGTTAATTGTGAAAGAAAAATACATTACAGACGATGAAAGGGAGAAATGCAAAAAAGTTGCAGATGCTTTTGCAGAGCTGTATGAGATTGAGAATATACTTGTTGTGGATGCTGGAAGATACGGTTTTGTCAAGTTACTGTATTATAGACCGCCAGAGGGTTTTGAAGATGCAATTACCTTTACGGATAGGCGGAGCATGTTTGAAAACTTGTGGGAGGAATGGCTTGACACGCAGCTTTTTCTTCTGGCAAAAGGAACACCAATGGCGGGAATGGGATACAGTGAAATATTTGAGTGTCTGCCAAAAGAAAAACAGAAGGAACTTACTGATAGAAAAGTTGAGTTTGCAAGAGTAGCAGGAATGGAATAAAAAGGAAACAGCGTCAGGGCAGTTATGAGTGAAATACTTGTAGCTGCTTTTTCTTTTGGACACAATGTCCAGAAGTGGGAGGGAGAGATATATAGATGGAATTAATGAGAGATATTAACAGGGTAATGGAGCGTGAGATAGCGAAGGGGAGTTGCCCTTTGAAACTGGATCATATTGAAGTTGGAGATTATTCGTATCAGGAGATAACATCAAAAGAGAAATTGCTGGAGGTGTTATCGTATTTGTTGCGGATAGGTGATTTCAAGCAGTATGCCGGAATGACTATCCTAAATAATGTTTATATGGACCTTCGAGGGGAAAAGTCTATATTCAAGCGAACTAGGACAGCAATAGAAAGAAATAATATATTTGCAACAATCAAAAGGTTTGCAAAAAAGCTAAAGCCGGAGTATAATGAAGATATATATTTGGAAACGGTCAGATGTTATTTCGATATATCGCAAGAAAATCTGGAAAAGTGCCGATATACATATCAGGGGAACGAAACATACGCCTTTCTGATGTCGGACAAGTATATCATGGCATTGTATACGCATTGTCTGGTGGCAAGGAAAGAAGTTGCCATACAGGGGAAGCAGATTGAAGGCTTTACGGAAAAAGAGTATGGAATGGTAAGGCTGGAGAAGGTGGGGGATGTTTTGTTTCAGACGTTACTACTAGATGATGTGAAGATTGAATTAGGGAAGGTATATATACATCTTAATACAATCTATATTTTATAGTTTTTTGTTTGGGGGAAATTGTGATGCCTGCTCGAAGAGGAAAGAATTTTAGAAGTGGAGATTTAGCAGAACAATTAGGACTGTACTTATTGCAATCAGTGGCATTAGTAGCACCTGTACCAAGAACAGAAGATATTGGAATAGATGTAGTTTGCACTCTGATTTCGGAATATGACCAATATTCTTATTTAGCAGAAGATTCATTTTATGTTCAAATCAAATCAGGTAGTGTTCGAGAAATTGAGTATTCAGATGTTGGGGTGCAATGGTTGACAAATTTGAAACTGCCGCTATTTGTTGCAGTGGTAGATAAAGCTGAAACGAAGGTATCAATATATACTTGTAAAAGATTGTATGATGCTATTGCCTTAAAAAAGGATAGAAAAGAAATTAAATTAATTCTGGCAGAAAATAAAAATGAAAATATATTTGATTTAGTTGATGAAGAACAAACGGATATATTTTTAGGACCTCCTATAGTTGAATGGAAACTTTCTAATTTAATGAATGAGGAAACTAAAATAAAAACACTATTTTTTAATGTTATGAAAGAACACATTAGGATCATTCATGAAGCTATGGAGTTGTATACTATTGGTTGCGGAACATCATATGTGTGGAAAACCAATGAGATGCCAGAAAGAATAGGGGCTAAAGCGTGTGGAACTTTAAATATGACAACTGATGAATTAAATGGAAAAATGATGACATATTTAATAAAAGCACTAGAGTTAGCTATGAAAGAACATAATTTTGACATGATAGATGAAGCTGAATCATTGATTAAAGAATACCGAGAGTTACATGATAGATTTCGACAAATGTTAGAGAGAACGGTGGAAACAAATGATGATGGTTCCAACATTGAGCCCATTGAATAGATAATATTAAGGTAACAGCGTCAGGGCAGTTATGAGTC
>ENA-OPNI01000410-OPNI01000410.1-human-gut-metagenome-genome-assembly--contig:-NODE-410-length-14745-cov-3.504493_pt1 | contig 14745 bp, 8 predicted proteins | sample MGYA00241538_ERZ501773 | MGnify/ENA primary metagenome ERZ501773 (study PRJEB25962, sample SAMEA2042556) | human gut metagenome | biome: human gut; feature: human-associated habitat; material: faeces...
TTCCGATAAAGCTTGGCTTGTTTCTCTATCCAATTGATTCCTTCCATACGCCGTGCTACTTTATGATTTGTTCCATATACCAAACTTTATCTCCCCATCCATCTCCAAACAGGGCGGGGGAATGAGTCGTAATGAAAAACTGTGCGTTGGGATTGAAATGAACCAACAGATTGATGAGTTCAAATTGCCAGTCTATATCCAGTGAGTTTTCCGGCTCGTCAATCAAAACGATAGACTCACGTTTGCCCAATAGAAATACACGGAGCAGGATCAGCAGTACCTGCATCTCTCCGGAGGAAAGTGCTCCCACGGGTAACGTACCGTTATCACTAATCACAGAAAATTTGCTTCCCTCTATCTCTATCCGCTTACGGGTTAAAGCGAATAGTTCGTTAACAGTTTCCTGGAAATCAGCAATTTGCGCTTTTAATTCTTCTTGTTTCTCAGCCGAACTATCTATCATGGACATACGAAGGCTCATCAGCGAAGGACCGGTCTTCATGTCATAGATGAAATACTCCAGATCCTGCGCTAATGCCGTAGCTGTCTTCCGCTTATCTCGCATGGCAATATTATCAATGGAAGGCAGATAGACAATGTCTTCACTTTGTCCATTGTTATCAGACACCAGTCTCTTGTAGAGATTTTTCAGAAACGTGGTTTTTCCACTTCCATTCACCCCCATTATGATGTTGACATCAGGATGGGCTAGAAACTGGACCTTCTGTCCGTTCCAAAGGTCGATATTTACTTCTGATTGTCTTGACAATGCCATATTCCCTATCTTTATGATTGCTATTATTTAATAATCATTACTCCGTCCTGGTCGACAAGCAAACGTTCCAACTGCTGACGCAAACCGTCCAAATAACGTTCGATATCCTCTGCATTTGTGATAGGCAGCTTGGTCTTGGTCTGCAAGGATGCCTGACGAATCCTCTTCCCTGGTTTCTTGGGTGTTGGAGGAAAGCCCTTATCGTCCCCCTTTGTTGGTTTAGATGAAGTGTACGACATGATCCGGTCCACCTGCTCCTGGTAGAACGTATCGGTATTAATATTATTTTGCAATACCAAGATATTGTTAGAAGAGGTCTTAAGCTGAATTGTCGCATCGCGGTCGGACAATACGCTTACAGGAACTTGTTGTTGCTCTGCCACCTGCTGGAGATAGTCGAACATTTCATGGTAGGCCACCTTGATCTTCTCACGTAAGTGGTTTCGTACATCATCCAGGATACCGGAAAGCCGGTTCATCAGCTTGATGTAGCTGCGGAAGGTGCCGATAGGCCATGGATCATCCTTCACCTTACAGAACTCGCTGACAGCTTCCTGCTGTTCCATAGGCACAAATGGGAAATTATAAACATTGTCATCGGCAAACCGAATGAGCTGCTTATAGGTAGAGAGCTGATCGTGCGTGAAATGCACCACTTCCGTGCATCTATCAATAAGAGCCTTTGCCTCATCCTTTGATGAGATGATGAGGTTGAAGAATTTTAATGGGTCGCGTTCATCAAGCCACGATTCAAAGAGCTCTATGGCCTGACGGATCGGTTCGGCAAAAGGATAGCTGACGATCTGTTGTTCGATTTCCTTATAGCCCTTCATCAGTTTGGCCAGACTACGCTCGTTCTCAATGTCACGACAAGCACGGAACAGTTGGGTACTGTCTGTCGTGGATGGAACGGAAGAAATGCCGAATATTTCTTTCCAGGCAGCCATGAAATTCTGGATGACCTGTGGCGAGATGACCTGCGCCCTACGGAGTGTAAACTTGTTGCTCTCAGCCGCAAGACGATTTGCCACAGTTATCATTTCTACATGGGGATTATTGGCGTATGCGTAGTCACGGTTATGACGACGTACCAACTCGTTGATGACATACAGGGTACAGATATTGTCCCATCCGTATGGAGCCTTGGAAAACTTGGCTAGCACATCTGCTACGTTCACTTCGGCGAACTGCTTATTCAGGTAGATTTCTACCTCATGCTCAGCATCCGTAAGAGCCTCATTCACGCCCTCATAGTCGCCAGGATTTACATTGCGCAAGATGGCCTTCCTCAATTGTTCCGTAGTATGGGGAATGCTTGGACTATCTACGAGACGAGCCTTGGTGTAAATACTTGACAGATGTTTCTCTATGGCTGCCCGGTAGCGATCATTACCTTTTTTCTGTCCTAGCTCAGCCTCATCGATTACACTAAAGCCGGAGACAATGGGGCAGGTGTCGAGGATTCTTGCAAATTCCTTTCTGATAAATCCTTCATACAGTTCCTCGGCCCGCTTGGAAAATTCGTCGCGTGTCTTGGCATTTGCCTCATTTGTAGGCGGGGTCGACATATAGTGCTCTGCCTGGCAATACCAATAAAAGGCATTTTGGAGACGTCTGTTTTCACGATACTGAGGGCCTACATAATAGACCATCCGGTTGACATTGCTGTTCTGCAGGGCCAGTTGCTCAGCAGTATCATAATCCGGATCCATGGCAAACTCCACCATCACATCGGGATTATTGCTCAAGAAAGTACGCTGCTTTATAGTCAATCCTACAGAAAAGCTACGGGTCTTGTATTGCTCCTTATTACGAAGAGCCGTAATATATTTATTGAAGATGTCCTTCAGTTGCTCGGCCTGCGTATTGTTGTCCACCACCTGGCTTTGAATGAGCTGCGCCACCTTCATTTCTTCCTCACTATAGAACATGAAAGTGTCAGGTGCGCCCTGCTTGCCTTGCTCACGGCGGATAATATTATTCTCACAAAGGAACTCCACTATTTTCTCCACCTCATTCTTGATGGTCAGACGAGGCGTATCCATATCGTTCACCAGAAGTGAGGTCACATTATCCACGGTAGCCGGGAAGAGCAACTGGTCGGTCTGCGAGATGTTACAGATCATAAAGAGCACATTGGCCACACGAACAGCCAGACGCGTCTTTTCCGGCTTATCTGTCTGATAGGTGCGTGCCATACGGAGAGCATTGTCCACTGCCTTCTGTCCACGAGCCTGTAATCCTTCCTCGAACATATTGTTGTAGAGCTCGTCAAAGGAGATGAACTTGCCCAACTCGGCCTCGGCATTTGCCTTTGCTGTAGAATGAATAACCTTGATGATGCTTCGCTCGTTTCCTTTTACTTCCTTGGCCACATAACCCAGATTCAGGAAAGAGTTGAACACCTGCATGATGAGCTTGAACTGGTAAGGTACAAACGGATAGTAGTCCACGAAATCATCCTGCGATTCGTAACTCTTATATGAATTCGGCAATTTGAACTGCAAGTCAAATCCTGCCTTATATTTATCGTATAAGGCAGCCAGAACGTCCTTAACATCTTCCTTTTTGTCGAGAATACGTTTCTGCGTGATCACCTCAGGCTGCGTTCCCTTGAGGGACACCTTCACTTCGAAACGTCCCTTGATTTTTCCTTCCTTATCCTTTTCTTCAGCGATATGACAATCGTCCATGATCTCCGATAGATCTTGCTGGGCCGTGCACGCCACCCACACCTTATTGTCACAAGCTTCTGACAGCTTAGTAATGATCTCCTGCAGATTGAGATAGCGGTCGCGTTCCTTGTTGATGAACTGCGAAACTTCATCGGCTAGGAATATCAGCCGATAGTCGTCTCCCTTGTCCTTAAGATAAGAGGCCAATTCCAGTCCGAAACGATCGATGCTCATATTGGTGTCGCGCTTGATGATGCGCTCACGAATACTATCAATAGAAAGAGTAGGTGCAAGCTCCTTGGCGATGCCAAGCACCCAATCGAGCTCATTGTCAATAAGGTCTGCCGCCATGCCCGGATCATTCCAATTGCCTCCTTCTTGGGCGATGCGTTGCTTAAAGGCTTCAAAGACGCCTTTTTCCGCCAATGGCTTTTCAAGGTTTTGTGCTAATGTGATATTGAATTTATTGAAACCCCTCTTGCCGTTGAACTCGTTCCAGAACACATGAAGGAAAGCTTTCTTCTTGTCGGTAGAATTGTCGTAACTCGTCTCAAGATTGAAGATACACGTATCAATCGTTGCGCGTTTCAGCCACTTTGCAATAGAAGCTAATTGGTCATAGTCGAAACTGAGATTATGCTTTTCATCAAGGGGGTCGATAGCCTTGACAGCCTCAAGCAAACGCGAAAGAGCCGCCTCGCGGGTAGACGGCGTAATGCAATAATCAAGATATTTTAGGAAGTGCGACTTACCTGATCCATAATATCCATCAATCCATATACCCACATGGTCGTAAGGATGATTATTCTTAATGGCATCCAAGATACGGAAGAGACCATTGATGATCTCATCGGTAAATACATATTCTTGTATCTCTATGCGCTCTGTTTCCGAGTCAAACTTGGTTGCACTTACAGCAGGATTGACAGCGCGGTTGATGGGCTTGCTATATAACTCTTTCAGTTTCATGACTTACTCGTTATTTAAGATTTTTGCACGATAGGTATGATCATCCGAAAGCATATCGAATAATCGGAAAGAATTCTGTTCCTGATGTCCAGGATAAAACACTATAATCTTATACTTACTTGTCTCATTATAATCCTCATATAGAGCAAGAAATTCGTTAACTCTCAAATAAGGATACATACTGCCGATGCCATATATAAAAACGTAGGGACGACGATACTGATCCTTGATGGTAATATGATCTGTGATACGTTGGTGAATATACTGGATGAATTCAGGAGACCGCGCATTACGGATAAGCGTCTCTTGTACATTGTGTGCCGTAGAAGGATCGGCCTGTTCCTTTTCCATTAAATATTTTAACATAGACGGATGCCGTAGGAACTTTTTCTGATCCAAAAACTTACAGAACTCATCAAACAGATTGAGCGTGAGTACATCCACATAATTGACAGGACGGATAAGATCTGCCTTGAACTCTTGGATCTGTCTACGTATGTCATATTCTCTGTCCGCGGGATATTGATAGATAAAGAAATTGTAGAACAGATCTCCGTTTTCCGGATCTTGGAATCCGGGACTATTCAATTTGTCATCAAGTTCTTTTATCGTCATGACACTGTCTGCTTTATGTTTTGTATCTCGTATGGTTGCAAAAGACAAGCCTCAAGAAACCAGGTTTCTCCTTTTACAAGATAATAGTTGAAGTTACTGCAAAAGATCGGGTGAAGGTAGTTGTCCTGATCCAGCATGCCTATCTTTCTTAAAATGGTCAGATAAGCACTTGCCACCTTCCCCTTTGTCTTATCACTCCATGAATCAACAAACTCATCTTTAGCAGAGATTTCATTGAATTCTATTAGAAGATCATCTTTCCTCACACTTTGTGAAATACCATTCCACCTTTTCATAGTAACGTTCACATGAAAGTCGAAACATATCTTATAAGTCTTGAGAATGACATAGAAAAGCGCTACCTTCTGGTCGTCACATCCCATTTGCTGAAAGTCTTTCCAAAAAGATGACGGCATAGCATGATAACGGCGTTTTATCTCAAGGATAGCTTTTGACCGTGAACTCTCGGCATTTATTTGCAACAGGTTATTATTCACCTTCTCCTCTTCTAACAGTTCCTCACTATTAGAAGCCTGGAGTAGAGGTAGAAGTATGATCGTTTCCTCAAAAAGGAAACCTCCTCCTGTAATAGACGCTATATATGGACTGTTGTTCTTATTCATTATATATATCATTTACGACATTTTAGAATCCGTATCGATAATTCCAAAAATGCTTGTTTAGCATACGGTATCACATAATTGCATTTCCATTCATAGGCATATCGTCGTACAACGCATCCTCATGATTTATCGTTCGCCGTCATGGCAAGACATCTTGCAATACGAGCAGGATTCCTTAAGGGAAGTTGAGCATCATTCATACTCCATATAGAAGAATAAGCCTGGACATTATCTCCTCACCCGGATTATTCGTTGACCATCTCTGTTGTAAGAACAATCTCAAGACCTTTAAGTCGTTATTTTTCATATATGCTTATGGCGCTTACGCCTTATCATCAACAAAGATAATACTTTTATTTTAAAAATCATTCTAAAAACGAAGATGAAAAGAATAGCATTTATAAAAAATGTCATCTAATCGCTCAATGGTCGCATACCCTCAACGATCACGGGGTATACAGAACTCCAATCCCTCCCTTGACCATAGGCATCCCTATAACGATGGCCATTGCCCTTATAGCCGGGACTTTCACGCAGGAATCCCCCATTCTGCTGCCTTCATACTTCCAGGCATAATTTCCATCAAGTCATGAAGACCATTTTCTTTCTCGGCCTGCTTGCAAATGAGCTCAGAAATTTGTACTTCTTAAAATCCATAACTTGCAAAGTTATCAAATACCTTTATAAATTACTGAATACCAACAGATAAGTACATTTTTAAGGGACGACTATATAGTAAGCGCTATTCTGACATATCCCCCTGTTTTTCAAGCAACATGTCTGAAATAAGATTAAAATTCAGTCGATTTTTACACTCTGTTAGCACTTATGCCAATGGTAGGAGTCAAGCCCGCTTCCAGCGCTTCACCTCTTCCCTGCATCAAAAAACGGAGATGATTATTGATATAATTCGTATCTATTCCTACTGTCATGAACAAAATCATCGCGATTCCGGCTGACGGTAAAATCGTCCTTAGTTTCTTCATGCGAGGATATCTTCTTTCTCCATTTTCTCTTATCGTTCGGTCATTTGACCAGGATTCATTCGGTCGTTTGGCCAAGTTTCATTCGGTCGTTTGGCCAAATCAGCACGTTACTTCAGTCGTTCTTCCAAATCCATCTCTTCAGATCGGCTTCCGTTGCCCCTATATGTAATATATATAAAAGGTATATGTCACTCTAACCAGTCGGTGAGGTCGAGGTCGTGGAAGTCGATGGCGACGACGGTGATATGGTATTATGATCTATTCGAAAAAGGAGCCATATACTACTTGCCCATCGAGCATTATGCTCATTTACCATCGAGTATTATGCTCCTTTGACATCGAGTATTATGCTCCCTTGACATCGAGCATTATGCTCCCTTGACATCGAGCATTATGCTCCCTTGACATTGAGTATTATGCTACTTGGTCATTGAGTATTATGCTACTTGGCTATTGAGCATTATGCTACTTGGCTATTGAGCATTATGCTACTTGGCAAAGGTATGTTGATGCCGATTCAGATTATATGCTTCCGCAATATTACTGTTGCAGGATAAGGACGAATATCATTCACTACAATATCCCTCTTAGAATGGAAAGGCTAATGAAACCGTCACTCATACGATCATTTTGGAAAAGCCGATACCCGTGAACTTAGACCTGCCTTGTCCCATATCTTTCCGAAGAGACAGAGATAAGGATCGAGATTAGAAAAGGTTGGGCTCGCCCATCAAAGCATCTATGGGAAGTCCCCATCAAAAGCGCATTACTTCACTGATATATTCCGTTTCATAATTTGCATCTATAATGACAGTCAGATGGCTAGCAAGTATCATATAGAGTAAATATGTAATAAATAAATCATATCTATATGTAAATTTAGATGCACTACGACCAACATTCGGTTACCTTCCGACCTTAATTTTCCATATAATTAGGAAATGTATGACTGATGAATGAGGGCCCTTTCCATACCCTCATATTTCATATTAATTTCTGAAATAATGTAATTTTTTTACATCCTATAAAAGTTATTCTTCCAACTACGAAGAGCCTATCTCAACATCATTCATTCTGTATCCACCTAAGAATGCCAACGCCTTAGAGGCTCTAACAGCAAGATGACAACAATTGATAATAATAACAAGGTCGGCAAAAGATCATCCGATAGGCGCACAAACTTTTAGTAAGTCATCTTCTATACCATACAAGGATCTTAGCCATCGAAATGTCAAACTGATTACAAATAATGATTTTTATTTAAAAGGACAAGTACATAACAATACTTCCAAATTGCAAAAAATCTTTCCATAACTATGCTTTTTATTCGCATTTATTCTATATGACATTTGTTTCTTAAAGTTCCAATGCGTGTAGATGCACTCATAACTTTCTTTAAAGAAAACGTTCATAGTATGAATATTTATTAAATACATACGAATATTGCGGCTATAACTGCTTGTATAATGCTAAATATGTTACATGAACGATTTTTTTATATATCTATGTAACATTATTCAAACCCATACGACACAATATACATTACATTTGCAGTCGAAAAATTTACATAACTAAACTATTAAATAAAAACTTTTGATGATTATGAGAATATTCCATCAAACATCAACAAGATTTGGTTTGGTTGCCCTTATGTCATTATTTGCCTCTACTTGCGTCCAAGCACAGACAAATAAGAGCAATAGTGAAGGTTCCTCAAAAGAGGAAGGCAACCGTAACGTGATGCTCAACGCATCAAGTGCTAACGGCCCTCGTGAGATCCAGATTGGTCTACCCTCGGCCGATGTCAATGTACTTGAAAACGGGCTGCCGGTTACTTATGCCACTAACCCGCATTCTGTTAACTCCAACTGGCGTTCGGACGCAAGTTTAAGTCATGTTGGACTTCTGAAAATTTCAGAGACGGCCATCACCACCGGCAACATCGGATATGCCGTCAACTCCTTCACCCAACTCGGTCAGGAAGGTTTTCATGGAAAGCTTGACTACAAGTCAAATCATTTCGGACTTCAGGAGTTCTCCCTGAACCTCACCGGCTCAATCGGCAATGGCTGGTACTACAGTGCCAACATGTACCAGGACTTCGATCCGGGAACTTTCAAGATCAAACTCACCCCTTATCAGGACCGCACGCAGATCTACAAGGCTGCCCTGACCAAGCTCTACGACAAAGGTCGCGGTGAGTTCACTGCCATCTATCACTATTCCAACAGCCATCCTGTCTATACCTTTGCCACACAGTCAGCACCTTTTATATATGTAGGTGACGGAAGTGTCAAGGAGTATGGCGACTTCAAGCTTGGAACGACCTCCTACCTGCCTACCGACAACAACATCGTGTACCGCGACATGCGTACCGGTCAGTTGAAGCAGACTACCCTGTACGATGCTTCCGAGAACCGCTCCAGCGAGGTAACCCTCATGAACACCTACAAATGGGACAATGGACTGACATGGAAAATCATCGGTCGCTATGACAATGCACATGGTGCCGTGGTATATCAGAGTCCTATGTCACTCATCAAGGTAAGCGGAAACAACGCATACAATTATGTCACACGTGGAATAGACGGACAACTCACGCCCTATACCGGTGACTATGTGCAGACCCGTATGTCTTGTCTCAACAGCGGTGACATCGACGAACTGATGTTCACTTCTGAGCTCTCTAAGAAATTCAAGACCTCTACCCTGCGCATCGGTGTCAACGAGTGGTACTACAACATCGACTACACCTCCAACACCACAATGTACGATCAGAGCGTGCCTTCCGACGGCAGCTATGCCGTAAGACTCTACGATGCCAATAAGCATAACAATTATTTCTACGACTTCAACAAGAACGCGTCGGAGTATTACAAGGGTCATGAGAACAAGCTGGCACTCTACATCACGCACGACTGGGACATCACGCCTAACCTCAACGTCTACTATGGTGGACGTATCGAGTGGCAGGCACTCAACGGCGAGAACGCAGCTGTCAAGAACGCCAACGGTGAATATGTAGGACGTTTTGCCGACTATCATCTCGGCGCTACTGCTCCTGACGGTAGTACGGTCATCAAGCCCACATCACTCGATTACAACTGGCTGAACTATGACCTCACCGCTGCCGTTACCTACAAGCTGACTAAAAGCTTCGGCTTTACCGGTGACTTCACATACATCGTGCAGCACCCGAGACTGGAGAACTTCGCACCGGCCACACTGCCTAACACTGACAAGATCTCCGTACCTCTGGGACGTGCCGGTATCTATTACAACAACTCTTGGCTGAGCCTCACATCATTGTTCTCTTACATCTCAAAGACGAACAACAACTCTACCCTGAACCTCCAGCACAACGAGGAGATCATGGCTGCACCGCTTACATACGATATCCAGACACTGGGATGGACCACCGACATCGTTGCCCACCCGTTCAAGGGCTTCGACTTCCACTTCCTCTTCACTTACCAGAAGCCGACCTACAAGAAGTATGAAACTTCTGTTAGGTTCTCCGATGGATACGAGGGCAGCATCAATGCCACCGGCAACATCGTTGCAGAGATTCCTCAGGTGCTCATTGAGATCGACCCGAGCTACATGATCACAAAGGACATCAAGATTTGGACCAGCTTCCGCTACTTCAGCAAGACCTACGCCAACATCAACGAGGCTTACTACTTCAACGGACACTGGGAGACTTTCGGAGGCGTCAACTGGCAGGTGAACAAGAAACTGTCACTGGGATGCTCAGTTGTCAACTTCCTCAATCAGACTGGTGCCAAGGGTAGCATTGCCGGAGCCGAGCTCATCACAAAAGACGAGGCAAAACAGTATGACGGCCATCTGATGACAGGTAGCTACCTGCGCCCCTTCACCGTAGAATTCACAGCATCGTTGCGGTTCTAATTCGACGAAGCGAACAGATCCTAAACTTATATTCCGGTACTCGTAGCCATTGCTACGGTACCGGAATATATACAAAAACTACAATGCTACAGTCCACTCCACCATTAACGGATGAGCCTGCAGCCTGAAATCACGAATTAATAAAAAAATCACCTATGAATAACATGAATAAACTTGCAACCATTTTTGCCGCCGCATGCCTTCTTCCCGCATCTGCTGCATCAGCACAAGACATAAAGGTAACCCGTAGTGGCGACACCACCATCGTCAAGATCAACAACCCCAAGAAATATCTCATACTCCCCGTAGAAGAGAATAAGGACGAGGCAAAAGTATTGCTCTCCACCGGCTCTCCTGCCGACACATGGATGGACGTCAGACTGGCCCAACAGAAGACCGACTATTGCGTACCCTTCGCACTGGGCAACGGCAAGACAGCTACCGTGAAGATCCTCAACATCAGTCCTGATGCCCTCGCACTCAAGAACCTCACCATGTCTGACACATGGAGCGTCGAGAACACCGACTATTATCGTCCCATCTACCACCACACTCCTTCCTACGGATGGATGAACGATGCCAACGGCATGGTGTATAAGGACGGTGAATATCACCTCTACTTCCAGTATAATCCCTACGGATCCAAATGGGGCAACATGCACTGGGGACACGCTGTCAGCACTGACCTGATGCACTGGAAAGAGCTCCAGCCCGCCATCGCACGCGACACTCTGGGACACATCTTCTCAGGTAGCTCTGTCGTAGACAAGGATAACACGGCCGGATATGGCAACGGAGCCATCATCGCCCTCTATACATCGGCCAGCGACAAGAACGGTCAGATACAGTGCATGGCATACAGCACCGACAACGGACGCACCTTCACCAAATATGAGGGTAACCCCGTGCTCAGACCTTTCGACGGACTCAAAGACTTCCGCGACCCGAAAGTGTTCTGGTATGCACCGGGCAAGCATTGGGTGATGATGCTGGCTGTAGGAAAGGAAATACAGATTTATTCCTCTCCTAATTTAAAGGACTGGAAGAAAGAAAGCAGTTTCGGCACTATGCAAGGTGCACAGCCATGTCAGTATGAGTGTCCTGACTTCGTCAAGCTGCCTGTAAACGGTGATAAGAACAACATGAAGTACGTCATGCTCATGAACGTCAATCCCGGTTGTCTCTTCGGCGGAAGCGCAACAGAATATTTCGTAGGCGACTTTGATGGAAAGAACTTCACTTGTGTTGACGACCCGCACGTACCCAAGTGGCTCGATTATGGTAAGGACCACTATGCGACCGTATGCTTCTCTAACACCGGTGACCGCGTGATCGCCCTGCCGTGGATGAGTAACTGGCAGTATGCCAACGTCACTCCCATCAAGCAGTACAGAGGTGCCAATGCCCTGCCACGCGAGCTCTCCCTCTACACTAAGGACGGTCACTACTATGTAGCTGCCAATGTCGCTCCTGAGGTGAAAGCCATCAGAAAGGATGCGAAGACCATCGAAAATATAAAGACCGACGCAAGTGTTGAGAAGAAAGGCATTGCTGCCGGATTCGACGGAGCCTTCGAGATGGAATTCGATGTCACGCCCGCTGCTGACGGAACAGCCGGAATAGAGATCTACAACGACAAGAACGAGAAGACCATGATCTATCTCGACCTCAAGCAGATGCGTGCCGTAATGGATCGTACACAAAGCGGACTGACCGACTTCGGCAAACTGGCTGAGCCTCATGACATCGAGAAGAAGGCCGACGCCGCACGTGCTAGCAAGGGACAGAAACCTATGCGCATAGAAAATGCCATTAACTATCAGAACGACTTCGCACTCGGCACATGGGCTCCGCTGAACCTCTGCGAGGGCAAGACTTATCATGTAGACGTCTTCGTTGATAAGTGTTCTGTAGAACTCTTCGTCGATGGCGGACGCATTGCCATGACCAACCTCGTATTCCCGACCAAGCCTTATGACTCTGTCAAATTCTACTCTGAGGGCGGCAAGTCCACTTTCTCGCAGATAAAGGTTTATAAACTTGGCATGTAATTCCAGTATGACGATGAAAAAGCTCTGCATGATCATGACAGCTCTGCTGATCACGACAATGGCTGCCTTCGCACAAAAGACGATCCGCGTGTCCACCGACAACACCGACTTGATACTGCAGGTCAACAATAACGGACGTCTATACATGGTCTATCTCGGCGACAAGCTCCTCAACGCTTCCGATGCCGACAAACTCGACTGGACCATGGACACCGGCTCCGATGCAAGCGTAAGCAAGCGTGGCCATGAGGCATATATGTGCTCGGGTGGCGAGGACTTCTTCGAACCGGCACTGGCACTGACACATCCTGACGGCAACAACACCACCTATCTTTACTATAAAGACTCGCAGACAAAAGCGATAGAAGGAGGTACGGAAACCATCATAACCCTTGCTGACAGTGTGTATGCCGTTGAAGTGCGCCTTCACTATGCTGCCTATCCCAAACAGAATGTCATCAAGGCATGGAGTGAGATCACCAACAACGAGAACCAAGACATCTCACTTTGGAAGTACGCCAGCACCATGCTCTACTTCAATTCGCAGAAGTATTTCCTCACCAACTACCATGGCGACCCAGCCTGCCGTGCAGCAGCTCACCTTCGGTAAGAAAATTATCGACACCAAGCTCGGCACACGAGCAGCCATGCACTCACAGCCGTTCTTCGAGCTGGATCTGGACGCTCCCGCCACCGAAAACACAGGACGTGTGATGCTTGGAACGATAGCATGGACCGGTAACTTCAGATGTACTTTCGAAGTGGACAACGTAGGTGGCCTGCGCGTCATCCCGGGCATCAACCCCTATGCTTCTGCCTACAAGCTGAAACCGGGTAATACTTTCGTCACGCCGGAGTTCATCTTCACGCTCGGTGATCAAGGCTCAGGTCCTGCCAGCCGCGATCTCCATGACTGGGCGCGACTCTATCAGCTAAAGAACGGAACAGGCGACCGTATGACACTTCTGAACAACTGGGAGAGCACAGCTTTTGACTTCAACCAGCAAAGTCTCTCCGACTTGATGAAAGAAGCCAAGAAACTGGGAGTAGACATGTTCCTCCTCGATGACGGATGGTTTGCCAACAAGTATCCCAGAAACGATGACAAGGCCGGTCTGGGTGACTGGGAGCCCAACCACTTCAAACTGCCCGGAGGACTCAAGGCCCTTACCAAAGCTGCCGACGAGGCCGGAGTGAAGTTTGGTCTGTGGATAGAGCCGGAGATGGTCAATCCCAAGAGCAAGCTCTTCGAGAAACATCCCGACTGGGTCATCATGCAACCTGCACGCAAGCCCTATTACTACCGTAACCAGCTCGTCCTCGACCTGGCCAATCCAAAAGTACAGGACTATGTGTTCGGCATCATTGACAAGATATTGACGCAGAATCCCGGCGTAGCCTATTTCAAGTGGGACTGCAACAGCCCTATCACCAATATCTATTCGCCCTACCTGCACCAAGATCAAGGCAATCTCTACGTCGATTATGTCAGAGGGCTCTACAATGTGATTCATCGTGTAGCAGCCAAATATCCCGACCTGCCGATGATGCTCTGCTCCGGAGGTGGCGCACGCTGCGACTACGAGGCTCTGAAATATTTCACCGAATTCTGGTGCTCCGATGATACCGACCCGTTTGAGCGTATCTACATACAATGGAGCATGTCGAAGTTCTTCCCCGTTAAAGCCATGGCGTCACACGTCACTGAATGGAACAAGAACACCAGCATGAAATTCCGCCTCGATGTGGCAAGCATGTGCAAGCTCGGCTTCGATATCAACATGGCATCGCTCTCACCTGAGGACTACGCGCTCTGCCAGCAAGCCGTAGCCAACTACCACAGACTGGAGCCCGTCATCCTCGACGGTGACATGTTCAAGCTGATCTCACCTTATGAGAGCAACCACGCCGCCGTCAACTATGTGACCAAAGACAAGAAGAGTGCCGTCGTATTTGCCTATGACCTGCATCCACGCTTCAAGGAGCCTGTGCTCAACGTGAAGCTGCAAGGCCTCAACCCCACACTGACTTACACCGTCAAGGAGATCAACCTCGCAAAGGGTCAAGAAGGTCTTTCCGGATCATTCACAGGTGACTATCTCATGAAGATCGGCCTGCCTCTCCTCTCTGCCGTTGACG
>ENA-OPNI01000418-OPNI01000418.1-human-gut-metagenome-genome-assembly--contig:-NODE-418-length-14560-cov-2.966977_pt1 | contig 14560 bp, 14 predicted proteins | sample MGYA00241538_ERZ501773 | MGnify/ENA primary metagenome ERZ501773 (study PRJEB25962, sample SAMEA2042556) | human gut metagenome | biome: human gut; feature: human-associated habitat; material: faeces...
CTGGGACCTCCAGATTATGAGTCTGTTGCTCTAACCAACTGAGCTACAAGTCCGAAATCCAAATAAAGGTTTGGAAATGCGGTACAAAAGTAATGGTTTGGCCTGATATCTGCAACATTTGTCGGGAAAAAAATGATAAAAAAAACTAATGGACAAGATGCTTTCAATATATATTGTATTTTTGTGAACATTAATATTTAATTATCAGACGTATGTCACAGAATATGCATGATTCTCATTTTAAGGGACTGACTGATCAGGAGGTCCTCCAAAACCGACAAAAATATGGAGTAAATTTATTGACGCCTCCCAAACGTCCTTCTATTTGGAAACTTTATTTGGAAAAATTTCAAGATCCTGTCATAAAGATTTTATTGGTAGCAGCTGTTTTTTCGCTTATAATTTCAATTATTGAAAGTGAATATGCAGAAACGATAGGAATATTCTTTGCTATCTTTCTAGCGACAGGGATAGGATTTTATTTTGAGTATGATGCCAACAAGAAATTTGACTTGTTGAATGCAGTAGGAGAAGAAACTCCTGTAATGGTGATACGTAACGGTAAGGTACATGAAGTGCCTAAGAAAGATATTGTAGTAGGAGATGTGGTCATTCTGAATACGGGTGATGAAATCCCAGCCGATGGAGTACTGCTTGAAGCCGTTTCTTTGCAGGTGAACGAATCAACCCTGACAGGAGAGTTGATGGTAAATAAAACGACGGATGAAGCCCATTTTGACGAGGAAGCTACTTATCCATCTAATTCTGTGATGCGTGGAACGACGGTAACAGACGGTCATGGAGTGATGCGAGTGGAAAAGGTAGGAGATGCGACAGAGATTGGTAAAGTAGCCCGACAAGCTACAGAGCAAAGTCAGGAGCAGACTCCTTTGAATTTGCAATTGAGCAAACTGGCCGACTTGATTGGAAAGGCGGGATTTACCATTGCCGCATTGACTTTCGTTATTTTTACCGCTAAAGATTTGTATGCTTATCTGCATGTTACCTCGGTGAACGACTGGCATCAGTGGCTTGAAATTGCACAGATTGTATTGAAGTATTTCATGATGGCGGTTACCTTGATTGTAGTAGCTGTACCCGAAGGGTTACCAATGAGTGTAACACTGAGTTTGGCTTTGAATATGCGTCGTATGCTGAAAACCAATAATCTGGTTCGTAAGATGCATGCGTGTGAAACGATGGGGGCCATTACGGTGATTTGTACAGACAAGACCGGTACGTTGACGCAAAATCTGATGCAAGTACATGATGCTCAGTTGGATGAAAGTCGAAAGGAAGTGATAGCAGAAGGTATAGCAGTCAATTCTACGGCTTTCTTGGAAGAAAAAGAGGCAGGAAAGCCTTCGGGGGTGGGAAATCCTACGGAGGTTGCCTTGTTGCTGTGGCTGAATAGCAAAGGAGAAGATTACATTGCCTTGCGAAACCAGGCGAGAGTGGTAAATCAATTGACATTCTCGACCGAAAGGAAATACATGGCTACACTGGTGGAATCTCCTGTATTGCATGCATGGGTGTTGTATATAAAAGGTGCTCCGGAAATCGTGATGGGAAAATGTGGACTGGAAGCAGATCAGATAACGCATTATAACGAGCAGCTCTTGGCTTATCAGAATCAGGCAATGCGTACTTTGGGCCTGGCTTACAAAATTATTCCGGAAACAGAAAGTGTGGATTGTGCAGAATTGGTGAAAGCCGGGGGATTGACATTCTTGGGCATATTTGCAATCAGTGATCCGATTCGTCCGGATGTACCGGAGGCGGTAAAGAAATGTCAGTCGGCCGGTATTCGGGTAAAGATTGTGACAGGAGATACCCCGGGAACGGCTACGGAGATTGCACGTCAGATAGGCTTGTGGACTCCTGAAGACACGGAACGTAATCGTATTACTGGAGTGGAATTTGCGGCATTGACTGATGAAGAAGCATTGGAACGGGTGGTTGACTTGAAAGTGATGAGTCGTGCCCGTCCGATGGATAAGCAGCGTTTGGTGCAGTTGCTTCAGCAGAAAGGTGAAGTGGTGGCAGTGACAGGTGACGGAACCAATGATGCGCCGGCATTGAATCATGCTCAGGTGGGACTTTCCATGGGCACGGGAACATCTGTAGCCAAGGAGGCCAGTGATATCACCTTGCTGGATGATTCTTTCCACAGCATTGCTACGGCTGTGATGTGGGGGCGCTCGTTGTATAAGAATATTCAGCGGTTTATTGTGTTTCAGTTGACCATTAATGTCGTTGCATTGCTGAGTGTGTTGCTGGGTGCCTTTTTAGGTACGGCTTTGCCCTTGACGGTCACTCAAATGCTGTGGGTAAACTTGATAATGGATACTTTTGCCGCTATGGCTTTGGCTTCTATTTCACCGAGTATGGATGTAATGAATGAAAAACCTCGTAAGCGAAGTGATTTTATTATTACTCCTGCCATGCAGAAAAATATTTTTGGAGTAGGAGCTGCTTTCCTCATTATTCTGATGGGATTGTTGTCTATCTTTAAAAATATGCCAGGAGGAATGGATGTGCATCATCTGACTGTTTTCTTCACGATTTTTGTGATGTTGCAGTTCTGGAACTTGTTTAATGCAAGTGTTTTTGGTACAAATCATTCGATTTTCAAGGATGCAAGTCATGCCATGGGAATGTTGGGTGTAGCTTTGATTATTCTGGTAGGACAGATTATAATAGTAACTTTCGGTGGAAAGGTTTTCCGTACAGAACCTTTGCCGTTGGTAGAGTGGGCTTACATTATTGGCGGAACTTCTTGTGTGCTGTGGGTTGGTGAAATTTGGAGAGGCATTAAGCGGATGACACAAAAAAATAAATAAATGAGGCAATTTAAAAATATTATATTTGACTTAGGTGGCGTACTTCTGGATTTGGATATAAACCGTTGTATGACAGAGTTTGAGAAGGTTGGATTGCATGACATCCGTCGGTGGATGACGGGAACCAATGAACTAGGCTTTCTAAAAGAATATGAATGTGGAGGGTTGACAACTCTGCAATTTCGTGAGAAGATTCGTGAAGAGGCTGGGAGAGCCCTTTCTGATGGAGAAATAGACCAGGTATGGAACAGCATGCTGAAGGAAATACCGGAGTATAAACTGGAGCTGTTACTTACTTTGCGTAAGAAATATCATTTGTACTTGTTGAGTAATACGAATGATTTGCACTGGAATGTATGTATTCCCAAGTTTGAATACAGAGGGTTCCGGGTGAATGATTTTTTTACTCATGTATTTCTTTCTTATCAGATGCATCAGGCAAAGCCGGATATTGCAATTTTTCAAACTGTACTGAAAGAGGCAAAATTGGTGCCGGAGGAAACTCTTTTTATTGATGACTCTTTAGAAAATTGCCGTGCGGCTGCTTCTTTAGGGATAAGTGTATTTCATTATGTACCAGGTGATGACCTGGAAATGCAACTTTTAAAATTCATAGACTAATTAAATGGAGATAGTAACGAATTGTACGGCCTCAAATCTTCCTGCATGTGTAGCAACGATTGGCTGTTTTGATGGAGTCCATAGGGGACACCAATATTTGCTTCAGCAGGTTCACAATATAGCCAAGGCAGAAGGGCTTGCTTCATGTCTGATTACTTTTGGCACTCATCCTCGTCAGGTGCTGGACGCAAATTATCATCCTAAATTGTTGACATGTCTGGCGCAGAAGTTTGAATGCTTCGAGCAGACTTCAATAGATTATTGCGTCTTGATGCCTTTTACCAAGGAATTGTCTTTACTTTCAGCCCGGGAATTTATGGAGATTCTCCATGGGGTGTATCATGTACAGACGCTTTTTATCGGTTATGATCATCATTTCGGACATCATACGAAAGAAGAGGGATTTCTTGAGTATCAGCGATATGGACGAGAGTTGGGCATGAGAGTCATGCAATCGAAGGCTTTGGTGGAAGATGGGGTTTCTGTCAGTTCTACTTTAATCCGCTCTTTATTGCAGGAAGGAAAGATTAGGGAGGCTAATTCTTATTTGGGCTATAACTATTATTTGAATGGGCGAGTGGTAGATGGACGTAAGGTAGGACGTACGATAGGTTTTCCTACAGCAAATATCGAACCGTCGTGTGCTGAAAAGCTTTTGCCGGCATGCGGGGTATATGCTGTTTATGTTTATCTGAATAATTCACGGTATGCTGGAATGTTGAATATTGGAAGTTGCCCTACGGTAAATGAGGATGGCCGAGATATTAGCATAGAGGTGAATATCTTTAGATTCTCAGGAGATATTTATGAGCAGACTTTGCGAGTAGAGTTTGTGGATTATGTGCGTCCGGAAATAAAGTTTGCCGACTTGGACAGGTTGACTTTGCAATTGCAGCAAGATAAAGATACAATAAAAAATCTTTTGAATCTGAGAGGATAAAGTGTTGGGCGGCATTCGAAATGTCTGTATCTTTGCTGCGAATTAGATATTTGAATTGAATGAAGACATTTGAAGAACTTGGCGTTTCACCTGAAATACGCAAAGCAATTGAGGAAATGGGGTATGAAAATCCTATGCCTGTGCAAGAAGAAGTAATCCCGTATTTGTTGGGAAACGGCAATGATGTAGTGGCTCTGGCACAAACCGGAACCGGAAAAACAGCCGCATTTGGTCTGCCGCTGATTCAGAAAATTGATGTGGAAAAACGTGTACCACAGGCTTTGGTACTCTGTCCTACACGTGAACTTTGCCTGCAAATAGCAGGTGATCTTACTGATTATTCAAAGTATATTACAGATTTAAAGATTCTGCCTGTGTATGGAGGTTCTTCCATTGACAGTCAGATTCGTAGCCTGAAACGGGGGGTGCATATCATTGTGGCTACTCCGGGGCGTTTGATTGATTTGATGGAACGTAAGGTAGCCCATTTGGAGACAATACGTGACGTGGTGATGGATGAAGCGGATGAGATGTTGAATATGGGTTTTACGGATAGTATCAATGCAATACTGGAAAATGTGCCTCAGGACCGGAATACATTGATGTTTTCTGCTACAATGAGTCCGGAAATAAGCCGTATTGCCAAGTCATACCTCCACGATCCTAAAGAAATTACGATTGGTACCAAGAATGAGGGTAGCAAAAATGTCAATCATGTGGCTTATATTGTCCATGCAAAAGACAAGTATTTGGCTTTAAAACGGATTGTAGACTTTTATCCCCAGATTTATGGCATTATCTTTTGCCGGACCCGAAAGGAAACGCAGGAAATTGCTGATAAACTGATTCAGGATGGTTACAACGCCGATTCGTTGCATGGTGAGCTCAGTCAGGCTCAGCGTGATTTGGTGATGCAAAAATTTCGTCAGCGTCATCTGCAGTTGTTGGTGGCGACCGATGTAGCAGCCCGTGGGTTGGATGTGAATGATTTGACGCATGTCATTAATTATGGTCTGCCGGATGATACGGAAAGCTATACTCATCGGAGTGGGCGAACAGGACGGGCCGGAAAGACAGGTATTTCGATTGCCATTATCAATTTGCGTGAGAAGGGGCGTATGCGGGATATAGAGCACATTATCAAGAAAAAATTCGAGGTGAGTGTGCTTCCTTCCGGTAAGGAAATCTGTGAACAGCAGCTGATAAAAGTGATTGATGACATTGAAAAGGTAAAGGTGGATGAGGAAGAAATTGCCACTTTCCTGCCAGGTATTTATCGGAAGCTGGACTGGCTGGATAAGGAAGATCTGATTAAGCGGGTGGTGTCACTGGAGTCCAATCGTTTTCTAGATTATTACAAGAACGCGCCTGAGATAGAACAACCTAAAGCAAATGATAAGAAAGTCGAGGCAAAAGAGTCTCGTAAAGGTGGTGGAGATAAGGAAAAGGTAGGTCGCAAGGCTGAAAAAGGATATACGCGTTTGTTCTTGAACTTAGGAAAGACGGACGGATTCTATACCAATCAGATTATTGACTTGGTAAACAGAAACTTGAGAAAGGAGCGTATCCAAATAGGACGTATTGATTTGATGCAGAATTTCTCGTTTTTTGAGGTGATTCAAGAGCAGGCTCCTCAGGTGATAAAGGCTTTGAACAAGGTAGTGCTGAATGGCGGGCATAAAGTTTGTGTAGAAATAGCAGGAGAAAATACCGGGAAAAGCGAAAAGAACGGAAAGAAAAAGAAAACAGCTGCTGAAAAGACAGCCGATAAGAATTCAAAAGCAGAAAAAACAAAGAAACCGAGTCGAGCGGAAAGAGGATATGTTAATCCCCGTGGCCCAAAGAAAAAAGATGATTGGAAGCAGTTCTTCCAGCAGGACAATCAGCCATTACGGGGAGAAGAGCCAGATTTTTCGGAAGAGGGTTGGGCCAAACGTAGCAAACGGAAAAAATAAATAAAAATCCGGAAGGGAAATTTGTGAACCCTTCCGGATTTTTTTCATTTAAACACGCCTTCTGTAGTCATTTGTATGCGTTTTATGCTTCCGTCCGATTGATAGAAAAGCGGGTCGATACAAATGGACCTTCTGAATCCGCAACCATTAGGGTTGATACTCCCATTATGGTAGATGAAGTAGGATTTCCCTTTGAAGTCAATGATGGCCTGATGGTTTGTATTGGAGTTTCCGGCTATTTCATTGAGAATGCCTTTATAAATCCAAGGGCCATTGATGTACTTGCTCATGGCATAGCATATTTTTTCAGGAAACTCTGAGGCAAATGACAGATAGTACCAGTCACCGTGTTTGTGTACCCAAGGAGCTTCGGTGTATCGGGGTAGGTTGATAGGATGAATAGGTCCGTCCAGCTCTATCATATTCTCTTTTAATTTTGCATAGTAGCATTGGGTGTTGCCCCAAAAAAGATAAGCCTGACCGTCGTCGTCAATGAAAACTGTCGGGTCAATATCGTCCCAGGCGATGGAAGTGTATTGGGTGGTCATGTCGTTGGTGATGAGTGCGCTGCCGCGGGCATCTTTAAAAGGACCAGTGGGAGAATCGGCTACGGCGACTCCGATTGACTTGCCGGGAATCGTGGCATGCTCGACAGTGACATACCAATAGAACTTTCCATTTCGTTCAATTACTTGGCTTGCCCAAGCTTCCCCTTTGGCCCATTTGAAATCAGTGGCTTTTAGGGTGTAGGTATGTTCTGTAAATGTTTTCATGTCTTGCGTAGATAAGATACACCACTCGTTCATCAAGTAGTATTGATGAGGTACCGGGCATTCATCGTGGCCGGCGTAAATATATACTGTGCCGTTATAAACCATGGCAGCTGGGTCGCCCCAATATTTATAAGAGACGACTGGATTTTGGGTTGCCACAAAAGTGGTATCTTGTGATTCGGCTTGTAAAGAGGTGTGTGCTGTAAACATGGTGAGGGCAATAAACCCTAGTTTGAAGAAGGAGTTTTTCATGATAAAATAAGTTATGATAATGATTCAGGTACAAAGGTAGTTCTCTTCTGTAGTAGGGAGGTGGACAAAAAGTTTTTTGAAGTGGATTGTGTGCATATAGTTAGAAAAAGAATAGGATTTATTAGTTTACTCCGACTTTTTTTCTACATTTGCCGTATAAATTATTTAAACAACTTGATCATTATGGAAAACGAAAACAAAAATCAGCTTCAAATAGAATTGAAAGAAGAAGTTGCACAGGGCACTTATGCGAATCTTGCGATTATTACTCACTCAAGTTCAGAATTCATACTTGATTTTGTACGTGTGATGCCAGGTTTGCCGAAAGCTGGCGTTCAATCTCGTATTGTAATGACTCCGGAACATGCAAAGCGTCTGATGTTTGCATTGCAAGACAATGTGGCGAAATATGAACAGAATTTTGGCCAGATTCGCATGCCGGAACAACAGGCTCAGGGTGGAAAAACTTTCGTCCCGCCGTTGAGTGACTTTAAGGGAGAAGCTTAAAAAAATATAAATAAAGGCTTTGTAAGGCTCATTTCCCGTTTTTTTCGGGGAATGAGCCTTTTTCTTTTGAAAAACAGTTTGTCTATTAAAAAGTTATTTGTAATTTTGCAGCCCGAAATGTAGTATTTCGCCAAGGATTGTAGAAACATAGAAAATAAATATATAACAATTAAAAATCAAACAAAATGCCTACTATTCAACAGTTAGTAAGAAAAGGAAGAACGGTTTTGGTTGATAAGAGTAAATCACCGGCACTGGATTCATGTCCTCAGAGACGTGGTGTTTGTGTACGTGTTTACACTACAACTCCGAAAAAACCGAACTCAGCAATGCGTAAAGTTGCTCGTGTGCGTCTGACAAACTCTAAGGAAGTGAACTCTTACATTCCGGGAGAAGGACATAACTTGCAGGAACACTCAATCGTCTTGGTTCGTGGTGGTCGTGTAAAGGACCTTCCGGGTGTACGTTATCACATCGTACGTGGTACACTGGATACAGCAGGTGTGGCAGGCCGTACTCAAAGACGTTCTAAGTATGGTGCTAAGCGCCCGAAACCAGGACAGGCAGCTGCGGCAGGAAAAGGTAAGAAATAATCCTAGCTGAGTACAATCCTTAGTTTAAGAAAAACTTTTATTAATTCGTTTTGGTTTGTTGGAAAAGCTTTAAGGTTGAGTAAATGCTTCGGAGGAAGCGTTGAAGTAGACAAGATGCAGCCCCAAACTAAACATTATTATCAAACAAAATGAGAAAAGCAAAACCAAAAAAACGTGTAATCCTTCCGGATCCAGTATTTAACGACCAGAAGGTTTCAAAATTCGTAAACCATCTGATGTATGATGGAAAGAAGAACACTTCTTATGAAATCTTCTACAATGCACTGAAAACAGTTGAAACCAAGCTCCCGGCTGAAGAAACTTCTGCATTGGAGGTTTGGAAAAAGGCTCTTGATAATGTAACTCCGCAGCTGGAAGTGAAGTCTCGCCGTATCGGTGGTGCTACATTCCAGGTTCCTACAGAAATCCGTCCGGATCGTAAAGAATCAATTTCTATGAAGAATCTGATCGCTTTTGCTCGTAAGCGTGGAGGTAAGTCAATGGCTGATAAATTGGCAGCAGAAATCCTTGACGCATACAACGAACAAGGTGGTGCTTTCAAACGTAAAGAGGATATGCATCGTATGGCTGAAGCTAACCGTGCATTTGCTCACTTCAGATTCTAATCGAGTTATTAATTAATTAAGACGGAATTAAAATGGCTAAACATGATTTGCATTTAACCCGTAACATCGGGATCATGGCGCACATCGATGCTGGTAAGACAACGACTTCTGAGCGTATCTTGTTCTATACTGGTTTGACTCACAAAATCGGTGAAGTACACGATGGTGCTGCTACCATGGACTGGATGGAACAGGAACAGGAACGTGGTATTACTATTACATCTGCTGCCACGACTACTTATTGGAAGTATGCAGGTAATAAATATAAAATCAACTTGATTGATACTCCGGGACACGTAGACTTTACTGCGGAAGTAGAACGTTCTCTTCGTGTGTTGGATGGTGCAGTGGCTACATATTGTGCTGTAGGTGGTGTAGAACCTCAGTCAGAAACTGTATGGCGTCAGGCTGATAAATACAATGTTCCTCGTATCGGTTATGTAAACAAAATGGACCGTTCTGGTGCTGACTTCTTTGAAGTTGTTCGCCAGATGAAGGACGTGTTGGGCGCAAATCCTTGTCCGGTAGTGATTCCTATCGGTGCAGAAGAATCTTTCAAGGGAGTTGTCGACCTGATTAAGATGAAAGCTATCCTGTGGCACGATGAAACAATGGGTGCTGACTACGATGTAGAAGAAATTCCTGCAAACTTGGTTGATGAAGCCAATGAGTGGAGAGACAAGATGTTGGAAAAGGTGGCTGAGTTTGACGAAGCCTTGATGGAAAAATATTTTGACGATCCTTCTACTATCACAGAAGACGAGATCTTGCGTGCTCTGCGTGCCGGAACTTTGAAGATGGAGATTGTTCCGATGTTGTGCGGATCTTCATTCAAAAACAAAGGTGTACAGACTTTGCTGGATTATGTATGTGCATTCTTGCCTTCTCCGTTGGATACTCCGAACATTGTAGGTACAAATCCAAATACGGGTGCTGAAGAAGATCGTAAGCCGGATGAAGATGAAAAGACTGCAGCTTTGGCATTCAAGATTGCTACAGACCCGTATGTAGGTCGTCTGACTTTCTTCCGTGTTTACTCTGGTAAGATTGAAGCTGGTTCTTATATCTATAACTCTCGTTCAGGTAAAAAAGAACGTGTTTCTCGTCTGTTCCAGATGCACTCAAACAAGCAGAATCCGGTAGAAGTAATCAGCGCAGGTGATATCGGTGCTGGTGTAGGATTCAAGGATATTCGTACAGGTGATACACTGTGTGACGAAACAGCTCCGATTGTATTGGAATCTATGGACTTCCCGGAACCGGTTATCGGTATCGCAGTAGAGCCGAAGACTCAGAAAGATTTGGACAAGCTGTCTAACGGTTTGGCTAAGTTGGCTGAAGAAGACCCGACATTTACTGTACGTACAGACGAACAGACTGGCCAGACTATCATCTCTGGTATGGGTGAGCTTCACTTGGATATCATCATTGACCGTTTGAAACGTGAGTTCAAGGTTGAATGTAACCAGGGTCGTCCGCAGGTTAACTACAAGGAAGCTATCACGAAGACTGTAGAATTGCGTGAAGTTTACAAGAAACAATCAGGTGGTCGTGGTAAGTTTGCCGATATCATCGTATCTGTAGGTCCGGTTGACGAAGATTGGAAGCAGGGCGGTCTGCAGTTCATCGATGAAGTGAAAGGTGGTAATGTGCCTAAGGAATTTATTCCTTCTGTACAGAAAGGTTTCCAGACAGCTATGAAGAATGGTGTATTGGCTGGCTTCCCGCTCGATTCACTGAAGGTTGTGTTGAAGGATGGTTCTTTCCACCCGGTTGACTCTGACCAGTTGTCATTCGAAATCTGCGCTATCCAGGCATACAAGAATGCTTGTGTGAAAGCAGGTCCGGTTCTGATGGAGCCGATTATGAAACTGGAAGTGGTTACTCCGGAAGAAAACATGGGTGATGTTATCGGTGACTTGAACAAGCGTCGTGGCCAGGTTGAAGGTATGGAAACAAGCCGTTCTGGTGCCCGTATCGTAAAAGCTATGGTTCCGTTGGCTGAAATGTTCGGTTATGTAACAGCTTTGCGTACTATTACTTCAGGTCGTGCTACTTCTTCAATGAGTTACGATCACCACGCACAGGTTTCTAGCTCAATTGCTAAGACTGTATTGGAAGAAGTGAAAGGTCGCGTTGATTTGGTATAATAAACAATAGGACGGAAGTCGATGAGGGCTAGCGAATGACTCTTAGCCCTCAAGCTTCCTCCAGTTATTCATTTAATAATTTAATAAATAAACATGAGTCAGAAAATCAGAATTAAACTGAAATCTTACGATCACAACTTGGTAGACAAGTCAGCTGAGAAGATTGTAAGAACTGTGAAGGCTACAGGTGCCATTGTAAGTGGTCCGATTCCATTGCCTACACACAAGCGTATCTTCACTGTAAACCGTTCGACTTTCGTTAACAAGAAGTCACGTGAACAGTTTGAATTGTCTTCTTACAAGAGACTGATTGACATCTATAGCTCAACTGCAAAGACAGTAGACGCTTTGATGAAATTGGAATTGCCGAGTGGGGTAGAAGTAGAAATTAAAGTTTAATCAATTAAAAATTAACTGAAATGCCAGGATTATTAGGAAAGAAAATCGGAATGACATCCGTTTTCAGTGCTGATGGTAAGAATGTACCATGCACTGTTATCGAAGCTGGTCCTTGTGTAGTTACTCAGATTAAGAGTGTAGAAAAAGATGGCTATGCAGCTGTTCAGGTAGGTTTCCAGGACAAGAAGGAAAAGCATACTACAAAACCGTTGATGGGTCACTTTAAGAAAGCTGGAGTAACTCCAAAGAGATACTTGGCCGAGTTCAAAGATTTCTCAGAAGAATTGAATTTAGGTGACACTATCACTGTGGAATTGTTCAATGACACTGCTTATGTAGATGTAATTGGAACTTCTAAGGGAAAAGGTTTCCAGGGTGTTGTAAAACGTCATGGATTTGGTGGTGTAGGTCAGACTACTCACGGTCAGCACAACCGTGCTCGTAAGCCGGGTTCTATCGGTGCTTGTTCTTACCCTGCAAAGGTATTCAAAGGAATGCGCATGGGCGGACAAATGGGTGGTGACAGAGTAACTACTCACAACTTACAGGTATTAAAAGTGATTCCTGAACACAACCTGCTGTTGATTAAGGGTTCTGTTCCGGGTTGCAAAGGTTCAATCGTAATAATTGAGAAATAATGGAAGTTAACGTTTTAAATATCAAGGGTGAAGACACCGGAAGAAAGGTGGCTTTGAACGAAGCTATCTTCGGAATCACTCCAAATGATCACGCTATCTATCTGGATGTAAAACAGTATATGGCAAATCAGCGCCAGGGTACTCACAAGTCTAAGGAAAGAAGCGAAATCAGTGGTTCTACTCGTAAATTAGGCCGTCAGAAAGGTGGTGGTGGTGCACGTCGTGGTGATATCAACTCTCCAGTATTGGTGGGTGGTGCTCGCGTGTTTGGTCCTAAACCTCGTGACTATTGGTTCAAGCTGAACAAGAAAGTGAAAGTTTTGGCTCGTAAGTCTGCTTTGTCATACAAGGCTCAGGCTAACAGCATCGTAGTGGTTGAAGACTTCACTTTTGAAGCTCCTAAAACTAAAGAATTCGTAAACGTTGTGAATAATCTTAAAGTGGCTGGTAAAAAGCTACTTATGGTTTTGCCGGAAGCAAATAAAAACGTATATTTGTCTGCTCGTAACTTAGAGCGTACAAATCTTGCAATTGCTTCTGCGCTGAATACATATTCTGTATTGAACGCAGAAACTCTTGTTGTGACAGAAAGTGCATTGAAAGCTATCGAGGAAACCTTAGTGAAATAATTAAAGGAGGCTGAAGTAATATGGGAATGATTATTAAACCGTTGGTTACAGAAAAGATGACGGCAATATCTGAAAAGTTCAACCGCTTTGGATTTATTGTTCGTCCTGAAGCTAACAAATTAGAAATTAAGCGTGAAATCGAAGCTATGTATAACGTAACTGTAGTAGACGTGAACACTATCCGTTACGCAGGAAAGAATAAGAGCCGTTATACTAAGTCAGGTCTTATCAATGGTCGTACGAATGCATATAAGAAAGCAATCGTCACATTGAAAGAAGGTGATACTATTGATTTTTATAGCAATATTTAAATAAAAGATGGCAGTACGTAAATTTAAGCCCACAACACCGGGGCAGAGACACAAAATTATTGGTACTTTTGAAGAAATTACTGCATCGGTACCAGAGAAATCTCTTGTATATGGAAAGCGTTCTACGGGTGGTCGTAACCACGTAGGTAAAATGACAATGCGCTATATCGGTGGCGGTCATAAGAGAAAATTCCGTATTATCGATTTCAAGAGAAATAAGGACGGTGTTCCAGCAGTCGTTAAAACAATTGAATATGATCCGAATCGTTCGGCTCGTATCGCTTTGTTGTTTTATGCTGATGGTGAAAAAAGATATATCATTGCTCCTAATGGATTGCAGGTAGGTAGCACTTTGATGTCTGGAGCGAATGCGGCGCCTGAGATTGGTAACGCACTTCCTCTTGAAAACATCCCCGTAGGTACAGTAATTCACAACATTGAATTGCGTCCGGGACAGGGTGCTGCTTTGGTAAGATCGGCTGGTAACTTTGCTCAGTTGACTTCTCGTGAGGGTAAGTATTGTGTAATCAAGTTGCCTTCAGGTGAAGTAAGACAGATCTTAAGTGCTTGTAAAGCTACTATCGGTAGTGTAGGTAATTCTGACCACGCTCTGGAAGCTTCTGGTAAAGCAGGTCGTTCTCGCTGGTTAGGCCGTCGTCCTCATAACCGTGGTGTTGTTATGAACCCTGTGGATCACCCGATGGGTGGTGGTGAAGGACGTCAGTCAGGAGGTCACCCGAGATCACGTACAGGCTTGTATGCTAAGGGCTTGAAGACAAGAGCACCTAAGAAACAGTCTTCTAAATATATTATAGAAAGAAGAAAGTAATAACAACTGATTAATTGAGTAATTTATGAGTCGTTCATTAAAAAAAGGTCCATATATTAATGTAAAACTGGAAAACAAGGTGCTCGCTATGAATGAGAGCGGCAAGAAGTCAGTTGTTAAGACATGGGCTAGAGCTTCAATGATTTCGCCTGATTTCGTAGGCCATACTGTTGCAGTTCACAACGGAAATAAGTTTATTCCTGTTTATATTACAGATGTTATGTTAAAGAGTTTAGATTATTTAAATAATTATGTATTTTTAGAAAATGAATTTGATATTGGAGATATGCATATTATTGCTATTAAGACTTCTCATGATGCTCCTGATTCTAGAGGTTATATAATCATAAGTGGTGATGACTCTATTGTTTATATTACTGATACTGGATATATTAATAAGAAGTATTTTGATATTTTAAGTAATAGAAATGTTTATGTTATGGAGTCTAATCATGATATTGAAATGCTTAATAATGGTAGTTATCCGTTTAACT
>ENA-OPNI01000429-OPNI01000429.1-human-gut-metagenome-genome-assembly--contig:-NODE-429-length-14450-cov-2.024661_pt1 | contig 14450 bp, 8 predicted proteins | sample MGYA00241538_ERZ501773 | MGnify/ENA primary metagenome ERZ501773 (study PRJEB25962, sample SAMEA2042556) | human gut metagenome | biome: human gut; feature: human-associated habitat; material: faeces...
TCCGGGCCTAAGATTATCCTGGCCGACGAGCCGACCGGTAACCTGGACTCCAAGAACGGACAGGAAGTGATGGAACTGTTGACCGAATTGAATAAGGAAGGAACCACCATTGTGATGGTGACACACAGCCAGCGTGATGCAGGTTTTGCCGGACGTGTCATCAACCTGTTCGATGGCCAGATTGTGGCTTCTATTGCGGAAATGTAAAAACGGTATCTTATGAAACGTGCATTGAAAGGACTGTTTCGAAAAGGAGAGGCCAATGTGGTCAAGATTGTCTGCCTGAGCGTGGGACTGGCCATCGGCCTGGTCATGCTGGCGGAGGTCATTTTCGAACGGTCGTATGATAATTTTCTGCCGGGGTTGAAAGAAACCTACCGGGTGGAAGAACGCTACAAACAGAAAGGCGTCGACTGGAAGGAGTTCACGCAGACTCCCGGTGCCATCGGACCGGGGTTGCAGCGCTATTGCCCGGCGGTGGAAGTGGCCACCCGTTTCACGGGAATTGGATCGATGACGCTGACGACGGAAGACCATAAAGAACTGGATGGGCAGGCTTATTTCTGCGACAGTACCTTCTTCCGGGTCTTCCCGCGGAAACTGCTGATGGGTGAGGAGCCTTATACGGGGTTGGAAAAGGCCAACAATGCGTATATCTCTTCCAAACTGCTGGAGGTGGCAGGCGAACAGATTATCGGGAAAACCTTGTCGTGGAAACAATATCCCGAGTTCCATGTGACCGTGGTCGGGGTGTTCGAGGCTTTTCCCGAGAATACCCATCTGCCACAGATGGATGTGCTCATTGCTCTGCCGACCATCGGGCAGGTGGCTTACGATGGAACGAACAACTGGTTGGGAAATGACCGCTACAAGACCTATGTCCGCTTGCGGAAAGGGAGCACTCCAGATGACTTGAAGGAAGGTATGGACCGCATGCTGGAAGCGAATCATGTGACGGAAGAACTGTCTCAGTCGGGGACGAATCTTGAATTTTCTCTTCGCCCCGTAGCCGAAATATTCACCTCGTCCGATTACAACCGCATCATGAACATCGTGTTTCTGAGTTTTGCGATTATCATGTTGCTGGTAGCTGTGCTGAACTATATCCTGCTGGTGGTTTCATCCATGGTAAGCCGTGCCAAGGCCATTGCCACTTACCGTTGCTACGGGGCCGGGAGCGGCGACATTTACCGGATGATTCTTTCCGAGTCGTTGCTGCACGGACTGATCAGTCTGGTTCTGGCCGTATTGATTATTTTCGGCTTGCAGGATTTCCTGCAAGAACAGATCGGACACAGTCTGGAGTCGCTTTTCCCCTTGTCTACCGTATGGGTTTGTCTGGCAGTAACGGCCGGAGTGATTCTGCTTTGCGGGGTGATGCCGGGCTATCTTTATACCCGTATACCGGTGACCTACGCTTATCGCCGCTACACGGAAAACAAGCGGAGGTGGAAGCTGGGACTGCTGTGCTTGCAGTTCGTGTTGACCACATTCTTTGTCTGCCTGCTGACGGTCATCGGCTTGGAGTATGACACCTTGATGAATTTCAATCCCGGATTTGAATACCGGAACACTTTGTATGCCGACCTGTCGGGCAGCAAGATGGTGGAGCGGGAACGCTGTGTGCAGGAGTTGAAAAAACTGCCGGAGGTAAAGGCGGTTACCTGGGGCTACCAGCTCCTGTCGGATAATTGCAGCGGAGACAATGTGTATAATCCCGAAACGGGAGAAGAATACATGAACATTGCCGACATGTATGATGTAGGTCCGGATTATCACAAGGCCTTCCAGATTCCGGTCATCGAAGGAAATGTATTTACTCCTACGCTGACAGATACTTTGTCGCAGCAGGTGATGGTGAGCCGTCGGTTTGTGGAACGCATGAAAACACTGGCCGGATGGACAGGTTCTCCCATTGGGAAGTCGGTATATATTACCTCACATTCGGATAACGGAGTTGTAGCCATTGTTTGCGGGGTGTACGAAGAAATTCATTTGGGTTCTCAGGTTTTGGAAGAGCATGACGAGCGCCCTACAGTGATGTTCTATAGCAATAAACCTTGGGGTTATTTATATGTAACGTTGAACCGGATGTCGCCCGAGGCTATGAAGCAAGTGCAGCAGGTGGTCGACCGGACGGTTGCTTCCCAGCAGTTGAAGGTATACAGCCTGTCGCTGGAGATGGGCAACTTGTACAATGGAGTGTTGCACGTGCGCAACAGTGTACTTTTTGCCGGGTTGTGTATCCTGATTATAGCCTTGACGGGACTGGTGGCCTATGTGCGCGACGAAGTGTCACGCCGCCGGGCGGAAATCGCCATCCGCATCATCCACGGGGCTTCCATGGCCGACGTGCAGAAAATCTTCCTGCTCGATTTGCTGAAGATTGCGCTTCCGGCTGTAGTGATTGGGGCCTTGTGTGCCTGGAAAGTTGGCGAACAGCTCTTGCAACTGTTTGCGGTGAAAATCGACCTCACCTGGTACCTGTTTGCCGGATGTATGCTGCTTGTCTGTGTAATTGTCTGGCTGGTGGCCTTCGGACTGGTGTGGAAAGCTGCCCGCGCCAATCCCATGGAGAATTTAAGAACAGAATAATAAGATGAAGTAAAAAATAATTGGAGGTAAAGACTTATGAAATTTGGAATGAATATACTCGCATTGGCATGTGCCATGACCTGTTTCAGCTGTATGGGAACTGCCCATACCATTCAACCAAGTAAAAACTATCAGACGGAACGTCGTACCCTCGGGAATATACAGGAAGTGTCCACGCTCTCTTCCATCGATGTGGTGTATCACCAGACTTCCGGCCAGCCGTATGCGGAAATTTATGCATCCGACAATGTGATGCCCTACGTGGTGCTGAAGGAGTCGAAAGGGGCGCTGAGCGTGTATTATCAGGATGGAACCAGTATCCAGGGAGAGAACCGTTGCCGGGTAGATGTATATGCGCCGTCTGTCAGTCGCTTTACGACGATGGCTTCCGGTGACATATCTATTCCCAAAGGATTGAAAACACAGGGAGACATACGTCTCCAGACGAATGCCAGCGGTGATATTGAATGCCCTACGGTACAGTGCAATAGCTTGCAGGCTGAAATCAATGCCAGTGGTGACATTGATGTACAGCAGGTCAACTGCCAGAAGTTACAGGCCAGTATCAATGCCAGCGGAGATATGACAGTTCACAAAGCTGTGTGTCAGCATGCGTCTTTGACCATCAATGCATCCGGCGATTTGGTGGTGCCTAATCTGCAATGTCAGGACATCGTGAAGGCTACGGTCAATGCCAGTGGCGATATGTTTATAAAAGGCAGCTGCAAGGAAGCCGTACTTCGTGACAATGCCTCCGGTGATTTGGCGGCAGATAACCTGAAAGCCGTTAAAGTCGATGCGGCTGTATATGGTTCGGGTGATTTGTCTTGTCGTGCTTCCCGTTCTATTACGGCAAGGACGTATGGCAGCGGAAGTATCAACTATGCCGGTAACCCCTCTCAGGTAGTAACCGAAGGAAAACACATCTATAAAAAATAAAATCTCTCTTTTTAATGGGCAGGGTGAAAAGGCTGTGAAGTTTTTTCACCCTTTTTTGTGTAAGGTAAAATCAGAATGGCTACCTGATTTGTAGATGTGTAGGCTTTGTTTGAGACAATGTAAGGGAAGTAATTGAACAACGTTTTTGTATGTTTTAGGTTTCTCCTTGCAGAACCGTATGTTTCCCTGACGTGAAACGTACGGTTCTACCGAGAGAAACATACGTTTCACGTAAGGGAAACATAAAAAAGAAAAGTATATGTAACTTTCTTTGTAGGCACGTTCTTGACTTTTGTCCAGAAGATGATTTATTCTCCCACTTCCTCAATTCCCATTACTTCCATTACGCCTGCATACTCAGCTGCAAAACCCTCGGAAGAAGGGCCCTGGATGCGGACTTTTAGTTTGGCAGGTATGGCTGTATAGGGTTTTGCATCGGAAGGAAGAGTTGCTTCATAGCGCTTCTTCAGCTCGCCCAACTTGTCAACAACCCAATAGGCTGTAGTGTCTGCATCGGGAGTGAAGCTGTAGGCTTCGTGTCCCATGATAAGTTGTCCGTGGAGTACCTGAATGGAGTCGAATAGCTGGATGCTCTGCTCATCAAACAAAGGCATATCTTGTCCCACCTCAACGAAGACTGCTTTCTGGGGATGGGTGTGGAATACCTCGAAATAACGTGCTCCGCTGTTGCCTACTCCCCAGCCATGGCAAGTAAAGGGCACGGGTTCGTGCTGGCCGCGGTCTGCCAGTTTTTTCGCTGACTTCCCGGTAGGCTCCAGAATGTAGCGAGTTACTCCAGCACGGTTGGATTTTACTTCACGGAAATCGCAGGTCAGGCTGTCCGTCCAGTTCTTATCCATGAGAATACGTGGGTGAGACTGCAGGAACGGGATAAGTGAATGGATGTCCTTGCCCGGTATATCCAATATCTGAATAACCGGGTCCGAAGTTTGTTTGTGGCCATTTTCCATGCGTTCTATGCGTGCACCCGGAATAGAAGCGTCGGTGACGATACGTAGGTTTTCGTTGCATTGTGCCCATAGCCGTAAACCGGCTCCCGTGACAGTCTGCCACTGGAAGCCTTCGTAGCCTTCTCTGGAGGGGCTTTCGGGGAACACTTCACTTTGTTCCGTCTGAATGCCGGAGTTTCCGGCTTGTTTTTTAGACGACGGATTGCAGGCTGTCAATAGGCAAAGACCTGCCAAAGGGATAAGAATTCTTTTCATGATTAATATTTATAACAAGGTTCTTTATTGTTGTGAAATAAGGAAGGCCGTGTAAGCGATGTAACATGCGACTAACAGTCCTCCTTCTATGCGGGTGATGGTCCGTTTCTTAAAGAACCAGCCCACCAGCCAGAACAGAATGGAAGAGCCTACCAGAACAGCCATGTCGATGTTGTTGATATTTCCCATAGGGAGAGGAGACAGGCTTGCACTACATCCTAGTACAAAGAATACATTGAACAGGTTGCTGCCGATGACATTTCCAATGGCAATGCCCGGATTCTTTTTCAAGGCCGCCGTGACGGAAGTTGCCAGTTCCGGCAAGGAGGTACCTCCGGCTACCAGTGTAAGTCCGATGATGGAGTCGCTGACACCTAATGAACGGGCAATACCGCTGGCACCGTCTACAAAAAATTGTCCGCCAAAGATCAATCCGGCCAGTCCTCCTATAATATATAGGGCTGATTTCCATGCCGGCAGTTCCTTCACCTTCTGTTCTTCGCCACCATCTTCGTTCCCATTGCGGGCGATGGCAAAAGTATAACGCATAAAAATAAGGAAGAAACCTAATAGTACCAGTCCGTCTATCCGGCTGATGATGTCCCGGCTTCCTCCGTCGAGTATGCAGTCGTTGGCAAAGCAGGTAAGTACCAGTGCAGAAAGAATGACCAGCGGAATTTCCTTGCTCATAGTGCCCTGTCCCACTTGTATGGGGAGAACCAGAGCGGTGCATCCGATAATCATCAATACATTGAAGATATTACTTCCCACCACGTTACCGATAGCCATTTCAGCACTTCCCTGTAATGAGGAGAGTACGCTGATAACCAGTTCAGGAGTAGAGGTCCCGAAGGCTACGATGGTTAATCCGATAACCAGGTCGGAGATACGAAAACGTTTGGCTACAGAGGCTGCTCCGTCGGTCAGTCCGTTGGCTCCTATTAAAATTAAAGCTAATCCGCCGATTAATAAAAGTAGATTCATCCACATACGATACTGTTTTTAGTTTTTTTCTGTTAGCTGGAACGTTTTTCCGTCTGTACTACGTGTCAGTGTAGCTTCTTTTCCTTTGCCACGCAAATCGAGAATGGTATTCTTGTAACCGTAACCTGAGGCTGTGCGGTACTGAGAGAGCAACATGTATTGTCCGTCCAAGCAAACTTCAGCGAGGGCTTCATGCGGATAGAATGCCACAGGGATTTCTGTGTTTTCTGCAGTAAGGAAGGACGTTTCTATTTTTTTGTCGGTTCCGTGTGTGCTATAAAGCAGTCGCCCTCTTCTGGATACAATCCAGGAGTCTGCACAGGCTTGCACCTGATAGGTGTCGTCGTCTTCTACGTTCCAGACTGCAATGCCGTCAGGGCGTACACGGCGGTTGAGTATGACTTTGGTGTCAGGCAAGAAGACTTCTACCTTTGAAGAATCAGTTGCAAACACTAAAAAGCCGGCTTGGGTTGCCAGGCTGTCGGTGGAAGAGAGTACTTTTTGTCCTGTCTCAAAAATCCGGATGTCTTTTTGTAATACGTCCGACCAGGTGTATCCCGTAGAAGCCTTGTCTGTTCCGACTAAAGGCGCTGATTCCGGCTGGCGTACATACTTTATTTGATAATCGGCCCCTTTGCGGAGGGTGAGAGTATCTTGTTGCAAAGACAGAATGGCCAGTGTATCTGAGAATGAGATTGTCTGTCCGTTACCGATACTTTTTCCGCTCAGTACAAGCTGTCTGTCCGACAGAAGCTGCCAGCTTTCATATTGCAGAGTGGCCATGCCGATGGAGGAGGCTTTTCCTTCCTTGGCCAGTGTCATTCCTTGTACGAAGTTGGATGAAGGAGGAAGTATTTCTGTCCAGTTACCCAACAAGTCTGTTTCATTTACAGCAGTTTTCGGACTGCATGCTATCAAACCTCCCAGAAAGAGAGGTAAGGCGATTTGTTTCATTTGTTTTTTCATGGTGATATGTTTTTGTTTATAATGCAGTGATATAGGCTTATACTGCATGTATCACAACTCTTTTTATGGTTACAATAAGTGCAAATATACAAATTACTTTAAGTTTCCAAGGTAATAACGGTTTATAGGTTATAAAAATGCACGATTCTCCTCCTTTTTTGCATGATTAATAGTTGTATGTGATACACTAATTCCCTATCTTTGCATCAAACGTTAACATATAAAGTATATGAGAAACAGAATCCTGTCTTTATTGTTTTTACTTCCGTTTATTTCGGAATCGTTGTCTGCCGCACTGGTGGACGAAAAAGATTATGTAGCTTATTTGTTCACTTATTTTACGGGAAACCACATCAGTGAAGAAGCTGTGTACTATGGAGTAAGTATGGATGGTTATACTTACTATGCGTTGAACAACAACAAACCGGTGATTGATTCAAAGGTCATCAGTTCTACGGGTGGTGTGCGCGACCCTCACATTCTGAGAGGGGAAGACGGCCAGACGTTCTACATGGTAGTAACCGACATGGTTTCCGACAACGGATGGGATTCCAACCGGGCCATGGTGTTGTTGAAATCGACAGACTTGGTTAACTGGTCACATTCTGTTGTAAATATACAGAAGCGCTATCCGGGACAGGAAAAGCTGAAACGGGTATGGGCTCCCCAGACTATCTTTGACAAGGAAGCTGGGAAATACATGGTCTATTTCTCCATGCAGTACGCCGGTGGTCCGGATGTCATCTATTATGCTTATGCCAACGACGATTTTACCGATTTGGAAGGAGAGCCGAAACCGCTTTTCATCCCGTCGAACAAGACTTCTTGCATTGATGGAGACATTGTGTATAAAGATGGGGTATATCACCTTTTTTATAAGACTGAAGGAAACGGCAACGGCATCAAGGTAGCGACGACCCGCGCGTTGACTTCCGGAAAGTGGGAAGAACAACCGGATTACAAGCAGCAGACCAAAGAAGCTGTGGAAGGTGCTGGTACATTCAAGTTGATTGGACAGGATAAATACATTCTGATGTATGATGTCTATATGAAAGGGGCTTACCAGTTTACGGAAACCACCGACCTGAAGCATTTTAAGGTGATAGACCATGCAGTGAAGATGAATTTTCATCCGCGTCACGGTACCATCATCCCGATTACCCGTGCCGAACTGAAACGTATCACGGACGAGTGGGGCAAGCCTGCCGAGCTGGGCGAATTGCCGGTCAATCCTGCATTGCCGGGATTCCATGCCGACCCCGAAGTGCTGTATTCTCATCAGACACAGCGTTATTACATCTATTCTACCACCGACGGACAGCCCGGATGGGGAGGATGGTATTTCACCGTATTCTCTTCTGCCGACCTGAAGGACTGGCAGTATGAAGGGGTGATGCTGGATTTGCGTTCGCCGCAGGTACCATGGGCCAACGGAAATGCCTGGGCGCCGGCCATTGAGGAAAAACTGATTGACGGAAAATATAAATATTTCTTCTATTACAGTGGCAATCCGAACGACGATTCTGGTAAGAAAATCGGAGTCGCTGGAGCCGATTCACCGGTAGGTCCTTTCAAGGATATGGGCAAACCCATTGTGACGGATTCTCCGGTAGGACATGGACAGCAAATTGATGTGGATGTGTTCACTGATCCGGTGTCAGGTAAGTCTTATCTGTACTGGGGCAACGGATACATGGCCGGTGCGGAACTGAACGACGACATGGTATCCATCAAGAAGGAAACCCTGAAGGTGCTGACTCCGAAGGGAGGGACACTGAAAGATTATGCGTACCGTGAAGCACCTTATGTATTCTATCGTCAGGGTACTTACTACTTCATGTGGTCGGTCGACGATACGGGTTCAGCCAACTATCATGTGGCTTACGGTACGTCGGATTCTCCGCTGGGACCGATTAAGGTGGCCAAAGACCCGGTGGTGCTGATACAAGATCCATCACAGGAAATCTATGGGACGGCACACAACTCTGTAGTACGTAAACCTGGGACCGATGAATGGTATATCGTGTACCATCGCATCAACAAGAATTACCTGAATCCGGACAAAGGGCCGGGGGTACACCGCGAAGTATGTATCGACCGGATGGAATTCAACGCCGACGGTACGATTCAGCGCGTGAAAGTCTCCAAATAAAATTTTTATTAAATCTGCTTACTTATGAAACACCTGACACACTTGGCAGCTTTGTGCGTCTGCCTTACCAGTCTTCCTGTATCGGCCCACGTGCAGGAAGTGATGAATGAACCGGATTCGGTCTACTTGTTCTCGTATGCCACCGTGAAAGATGCGGGGCGCAGTGGGTTGAAACTGGCGTGGAGCCCGGATGCCGACCGTTGGTTCAGTATCGGCAATGGATATGGGTATGTGAGATGCGATTACGGAACCTGGGGGGCCGAGAAGCGTATGCTGAATCCTCATCTGACGCGGGATGCAAAAGGCGTGTGGCATTGCGCCTGGCAGTTGAACGAAAGCGGAAAGGAGTGGGGACAGGCCACTTCGCCCGACTTGATGAAATGGAATCCGCAGACGTATTACCTGCAGACGCCGGGAGAAGGAACTGGAATCCGGGGAAGTGAAACTCGCAAGAAAGCGGTTGTGGACGGTGTAGTAGAACAAGGATATATGCAGAAAGTGGCCTGGGAGGAGGTGGACCGACTGTTGAAGTTTGTCGACTACCGGGCCTATAGAGACCAGTTGCACAATGAACGGACGGAACAGGATGGCCAGCGCTTTGCCGGGTTGGCTCCTGTATCCTTGCAGCTGACAATCCGTCCGGAAGAAGCCAAGCCTATCAGTGACAAACTGATGGGGATTTTCTTTGAAGACATCAATTATGGAGCCGATGGCGGACTTTATGCCGAACTGGTGCAGAACCGTGATTTTGAATATTCTTCGAAAGACGGGGCCCCTCAAGGATTTGACAGTGGTTATGCCTGGAGTATGTGGGAGAACGGGCAGTCGTCGGCTGTACAGGTGGCTACGGAGCATCCCTTGCATGCCAACAATCCGCATTATGTGGTATTGCAGGCCAAACCGGGAATTTCTCTCCGTAATCCAGGCTTCGACGGGATTACGTTGAAGAAAGGCGAAAAGTATGACTTCTCTCTCTTTGCTTCTATGCCCGAGGGCAGCAAGGGTGGAAAGATAGTGGTGCGTTTGCTGGATGCCCAAGGCAAGGAAGTGGCACAGTCTTCCGTAAAGGTAAAGGCGGGCGACTGGAAGAAGCAGACTGCGGTATTGACGGCACAGGCAGATGTGGATGCGGCTGTACTTTCACTGGAGCCGGAGTTGACCGGGGAGTTACATCTGGATATGATTTCACTCTTCCCGCAAAAGACCTTCAAAGGACGCAAGAACGGGTTGAGAGCTGATTTGGCCCAGACATTGGCTGATTTGCATCCTCGTTTTATGCGTTTCCCGGGCGGCTGTGTGGCTCACGGAAACGGCATTGACAATATTTACCGTTGGAAAAACTCTGTTGGTCCGCTGGAAGCCCGTAAGCCGATGCGGAACCTGTGGGGATACCATCAGACACTGGGACTGGGCTATTTTGAATATTTCCAGTTCTGTGAAGATATAGGAGCGGAACCGTTGCCGGTACTGGCCGCTGGAGTGCCCTGCCAGAATTCTGCCTGCATTCCGGGCAAGCCTTTGAGCGGCGGACAGCAGGGAGGCATCCCCATGGAAGAAATGGGTGCCTATGTGCAAGACATCCTGGACTTGATTGAATATGCCAACGGCGACCCGAAGACCAATAAATGGGCCAAGATGAGGGCCGAAGCCGGACATCCGAAGCCATTCAACCTGAAATACATCGGCATCGGCAATGAAGATTTGATTACCCCGATTTTTGAAGAACGCTTTGAGATGATTTTCAAGGCCATCAAGGAAAAATATCCGGAGATTACTGTGATTGGTACGGTAGGTCCTTTCTATGAAGGTTCAGACTACGAAGCGGGATGGAAATTTGCCTCTCGTCTGCAGGTACCGATGGTGGACGAACACTATTATAATACACCGGGTTGGTTTATCAACAACCAGGATTTTTATGACCGTTACGACCGTTCCAAACCCAAAGTATACCTGGGAGAATATGCCGCTCACTTGCCCGGTCGTCCGAACAACATCGAGACAGCCTTGGCTGAGGCCTTGTACCTGACGTCCGTTGAACGGAACGGCGATGTGGTATCCATGACTTCGTATGCACCGTTGCTGGCCAAGGAAGGGCATACGCAGTGGAATCCGGATTTGATTTATTTCAACAACAAGGAAGTGAAACCGACTGTGGGTTATTACACTCAGCAACTTTACGGTCAGAATGCCGGTGATACGTATCTGCCGGCCGACCGGAAGATAGATAACTCCCGTCAGGATGTACAGCGTCGGATCGGTACGTCGGTGGTGCGCGACAGCAAGACGGGCGATGTGATTGTAAAGCTGGTCAACCTGCTGCCGGTTCCGGTCAAGACTCAACTGAACGGGCTGACATTGCAGGATGGACAGGCTACGTTGCATGTGCTCTCCGGAGTTCCGACCGACCAGCAGGCTCGTCCTGTGAAGAAAGAAATTGCGGTGGCAGATTTGTCTCAATATGAAATGCCTGCCTATTCGTTGAGCGTGATTCGAATCCATGCTGCAAAATGAGGGAAGTGATTGATTCTTATCTTGCTTTTGACAGATTTTTGGTAGTTTAATATAGAAGGAAAGGTCTATATTTGCCTCAAACATTAATGACGTATATCATGAAATACAAACACACGTTATGGGGCGTAGGCCTTTCTTTATTGTTCTCTTTGGGGATACTTTCGGCTTCAGCAGCTTCTCCGGCAGGAGAGGAAACTGTCGCAAAAGAAACATTTGCCGTAGGTAAGGGAACATTTCTGTTAAACGGAAAGCCTTTTGTGGTAAAGGCAGCGGAAGTACATTATCCGCGTATTCCGGAACCTTATTGGGAACAGCGTATTCTTTCTTGTAAAGCATTGGGCATGAATACGCTTTGTCTGTATGTCTTTTGGAACTTGCATGAACAGCATCCGGGAGAGTTTGATTTCTCAGGCAACAAGGACATTGCCAAGTTCTGCCGTCTGGCACAAAAACACGGAATGTATGTCATTGTACGTCCGGGACCTTACGTTTGTGCGGAATGGGAAATGGGTGGACTGCCTTGGTGGTTGCTGAAGAAGAAAGATGTACAGCTGCGTACACTCGACCCTTATTATATGGAGCGGGTCGGTATCTTTATGAATGAGGTGGGCAAACAGCTGGCCGATTTACAGATTTCCCGTGGGGGAAACATCATCATGGTACAGGTGGAAAATGAATACGGTTCGTATGGCATCAACAAGCCTTACGTATCGGCTATCCGTGATATCGTGAAGAAGGCGGGTTTCACCGACGTACCTCTTTTCCAGTTCTAACTTCACCAACAATGCCTTGGATGATTTGCTGTGGACGGTCAACTTCGGTACGGGTGCCAACATTGACGAGCAGTTCAAGAAACTGAAATCGTTGCGTCCGGAAACACCGATGATGTGCAGCGAGTTCTGGAGCGGTTGGTTCGACCACTGGGGACGGAAACATGAAACCCGTGATGCGGCTACGATGGTGAGCGGTATCAAGGACATGTTGGACCGGAACATCTCGTTCAGCTTGTATATGACCCACGGAGGTACGACCTTCGGCTGGTTGGGCGGTGCCAATAACCCGGCTTATTCGGCCATGTGCAGTTCATACGATTACGACGCGCCGATCAGTGAGGCCGGATGGACTACTCCGAAATATTTCCAGTTGCGCGACTTGTTGAAGCAATATCTTCCGGAAGGAGAAACACTGCCTGAACCTCCGGCTGCGTATCCGGTGATTTCCGTACCGGCCATTACAGACTGGAAGGTGGCTCCGTTGTTCAATAATCTGCCGCAGCCTAAGCAGTCGGAAGATATTCAGCCGATGGAAATGTTCGATCAGGGCTGGGGAACGATTTTGTATCGTACGACCTTGAAAGAAGATGTGAAAGGTACCCTGCACATTGATGAAGTACACGACTGGGCACAGGTGTTTGCCAATGGTAAACTGTTGGGACGGCTGGACCGTCGTCACGGAGAATTTACCTTGCCGCTGACGGAAACTTTGAAGAAAGGTACTCAACTGGATATCCTGGTAGAAGCCATGGGACGTGTGAACTTCGACAAATCTATCCACGACCGGAAAGGTATTACCAAGAAGGTAGAGGTGGTTAATGGTGACCAGGCACAGGAACTGAAAGGCTGGACGGTATATAACCTGCCTCCTTTCTATGAATTCGTGAGTCAGAAAAACTACCAGGCTGGAAAACCGGTAGACGGTCCGGCTTACTATAAAGCGACTTTCCATTTGGACAAGACAGGCGATACCTTCCTGGACATGCAGACCTGGGGAAAAGGTATGGTTTGGGTCAACGGCCACGCCATGGGACGTTTCTGGGAAATCGGTCCGCAGCAGACACTATATATGCCGGGATGCTGGCTGAAGGAAGGCGACAATGAAATCATCGTGCTCGATTTGAAGGGCCCGGCCGAAGCCAAAGTGGTCGGCGTGGAAAAACCGATTTTGGATATGTTGCGTGAAAAGGCTCCGGAAACCCATCGTAAAGACGGTCAGAACCTGAACCTGAATGCTGAGAAGCCGGTGATGACAGGTACGTTCAAGGCAGGTAACGGCTGGCAGGAAGTTCGTTTTGAAAAGCCGGCAGCCGGACGTTATTTCTGCCTGGAAGGCGTTTCCAACTACGATGGTACCAACATTGCCGCTGTGGCCGAAATGGATGTGCTGGGTGAGGATGGAAAACCGGTTTCTCGTGAAAACTGGAAGATTGTCTATGCCGACAGCGAAGAAACCCGCAGTGGAAACCGTACCGCCGACAAGGTGTTCGACCTGCAGGAAAGTACCTTCTGGCAGACAGTAGACAATACCGCTTATCCGCATCAGATTGTCATTGATTTAGGAAAAGAATACAAGGTGACAGGTTTCCGTATGCTCCCTCGCGCGGAAGCTGGTGCACCGGGTTTGATAAAGGATTACAAAGTATATGTAAAGAAAGCAGATTTTACATATTGATTTTCAGTTCGTATAGAACTTAAGGTAATTCAGGAGGAATATCCCGCGGACGGCAAGTCTGCGGGATATTTTTTTTATGGTGGAAGAAAAAATCCTTTGTCCCATGTCTTTATGACATTTTTTTTGCGAAATTTGCCGCCCAATATGAAATAGATGTGCAAGGAAAGCTTGCACGAGATAATTTAGAAAAAGAATGAACAATCCAAAACCTACATTTAAGGAAATCAACGAAAGCTATACGTTGAAAGAGGCTATTGCAGAAGCAAAGCGTTGCCTGAATTGTAAGAATCCTTCTTGTAAAAAGGGGTGTCCGATAGAAAATGATATTCCGGAATTTATTCATGAACTGTCGAAAGGCAATATGGGGAATGCCATGGCAATTATCAATGAAAAAAGTAATCTTCCGGCTATCTGCGGGCGTGTTTGTCCGCATGAGAAACAATGTCAGGGACATTGTGTACTCTATCCGAAGGGAAAAGGCATTGAAATCGGGAAACTGGAACGCTTCATTGCCGATTTTGATACGGAAATGAATTTAATCCGCGAAAAACTTCCACAGAAGACCCGTGGAAAGGTAGCGGTAATCGGTTCGGGACCAGCCGGTTTGACGGGAGCAGGCGACTTGGCCC
>ENA-OPNI01000430-OPNI01000430.1-human-gut-metagenome-genome-assembly--contig:-NODE-430-length-14418-cov-2.668941_pt1 | contig 14418 bp, 10 predicted proteins | sample MGYA00241538_ERZ501773 | MGnify/ENA primary metagenome ERZ501773 (study PRJEB25962, sample SAMEA2042556) | human gut metagenome | biome: human gut; feature: human-associated habitat; material: faeces...
TTAGTACCGCTGCAGACCGAAACGAGCGAAAGCGTCCCCTGCTTGGTAATATCAAGCGAGCTCATTCACATTAAAACTTATATGTTCGCAATTACTACTCTCTGTTCTTCAGCACTTCAGCAGGCACCATCTTGCGGATTCTGCGGATCAGCAGATGGTTGATGATGAAGTACAGGATCAGGATACCTGCGAAGATGGCAAGGTACATCCAGAATGGGAAGGACTTGTCGATACCGCAGGCAATATTCGGAACAAAGGCAGGCTCATAAGCCACATCCATGATCCATTTGGTCAGTGGAATCGAAATCAATGCTCCTATCGTTATGATATAGAAATTACCATCCAGATACATCTTCTTCACTTCCTTATTCCGGTATCCGAAGATCTTAATCAACGCAATGTTGAAAGAAGACCGATCTATCATAACCTTCATCATCAGATACATAACAACAATGAAGATCAGAACAGATACTCCTCCAATTGTAAGGATCATTCCCTGCATTATATCCGAGAAGATACCGGCAGCCTTCTTCACATCGGTCTTTGTCGTTGTTGCATATAATCTTCCGGTCTCGACATCGAGTGCATGGTCGGAAAATACAACATTGAAATAATCCTCCGGTTCGTCGAATAACTCAAGCGCCTTGTCATATGGCATAAATACCATAAAGGATGGAGCATACTGCGCAACAGATGCGATCTCAAATGCATAGATCTTATCTGCTTCATCATCCTTTAGTGTCAGAGTATCACCAACATCCAGACCGTATTTGTAAGCGATCGAAGAACTGATCGCAACCTTACTGGATGAATCTGACAGATCCACATCAAAGAACGGATTATTCTCTGTCAGTCCCATAACTGTTATGTCAAAGTTGTAACCGTAAATTTTCTTTTTCAGTGTCTTTGCATATGCCTCATATCCACCTTCCGGAACTTCCTCTGTCGGATATTTGTAGGTATACATATACTCATACTTTGTATCATTTACATAATCACGATTTACATTCGCACAGTAAGTATATATCTCCAGTGACATCATCGCCAGCAGAAGACTTACAAACATTCCAAATACTACCGTAAATCCGGTACGGCTCTCACGAAGCATCTGGCGGATCTTGAACAGATTCATGAAGCTCATATTTCCAAGCTTTATATCCTTACCATTACCAACCTTCTGCTCATTCCTGATCATTGTAAGAACCGGCTTCGACAGCCTCTTTCGGATAACCAGTGAATTAACGATTATAGAAATAACCGGTGGAACCACGATTCCATAAATGAACAGATATGGCATATAGATAACATCCAGATCCGGAAGGGAATAATAGTTGTAGCAGTCCTGCATCTGGATCGGCACACCAAGGCTTGAATATCCAAGCAGTGTTCCGATCAGACCTGAAACAAATGTGATCACAGTCGGGAGTGTTACATAATGTGCCATCAGATTCTTTCTCTTTACCCCAAGTGCATATAACGCACCAATAACGGCACTTTCCTGATCGATCGAATGTACAACGAACACTGATAATACATAAGAGATCAGGATCAACAGGATCGCACCTGCGATCGTACCAACGCTCCGGTATAATTCCTGATCACCGGAAGCCGCCTGAATTCTCGCATTATCCCCTGCCTTTACAAAAGTCATAAGGTTCTGTGCATCCTCTGAGAAGATGTCATCGATCATATCATCTGTCTCATCCTTTAACTCCTGAATACCATCCAGCAGTTCATTGGAACCATCTTCAGCTTCTTTTGTTCCGTCTGTATATTCTATAATTCCATCTTCAAATGCCTTAAGCTCCTTTAACTCTTTTGCTCCATCTAACAGCTCCTGAATACCATCTGTCAGATCGTCCTTCTTTCCCATCGTACGATCCCAGTATTCCTGAAAAAACGGATCTTCTACATCTCCGGATGTAAATTCCAGCTTCTCCAGGCGGTCTTTTAATTCATCATCCGTCATAGCACCATTTAACCGGTATGCATAATAATATTCCTCTGACTTTATACTTTTTTCTTCCGCACGAAGTGTATCGTATACATCAGCTGCAACAAATCCTGTACCAAAATGCAGGCAGTCGCATCCGGTATCTCCCAGAGATTTTAATACGTTATCATAATCCGGTGTTGTACCGATTCCGGTAACGGTAAATTCCCGTCCGCCAAATGTAATCACATCACCTGCTGATATATCATTCTTCTCTGCAAACTGGCGTTCTACCACCAGCTCATTTCCCTTTTCTGCAAGTGTGCCCTTTACCAGATCGATCCTGTTGACCTCATCCCTGTTTGCAAAGATACGGATCGTGTGATCTTCGTCAATCTCATAGTCCATATAGAACTGTGGCTCGATCGTCACTCCATCCGCCTCCAAATCTTCCATTTCTTCATCCTTCATCGGTACAAACAGTGAAAAATCTCCATCCTCAACACACTGTCTGCTGTCAGCATTCTCACTTCCGCGAATGATCGTTTCTGCCGCACCGACCAGACTGACTACCAGATACATGGCAAGTATGATCAGAAGGGACAATGCCAGATATCTTGGAAGGTTGCTTTTGAAATCTCTCCAAATCCTTTTTCTCAATACTTTCTGCATCTTATAAATCCTCCAATTCTGCTGCCGGTACCTTTGTCTCATTGTAATAATCTTTCCTGATCTGACCATCCTTTACGATCACGACCTGATCGACCATATTCTTAATGGAATTATTATGCGTTACGATCAGCATTGTCGTTCCATAGGTCGCATTGATCTTCTCCAGAAGGATCAGGATATCCCTTGATGTCTTGGAATCGAGTGCTCCAGTCGGTTCATCACATAAGAGCAGCTTCGGATTTTTGATCAGTGCTCTTGCGATCGCACATCTCTGCTGCTGACCACCTGACAACTGTGCCGGAAACTTATTCTGATGCTCTGTCAGTCCCAGTATCTCAAGCAGCTCATCCATATTAAGCGGCTGATCTGTCAGATATTCACAGACCTGTATATTCTCCCGCACGGTAAGGTTCGGTACCAGATTATAGAACTGGAAGATAAATCCCAGATAATCTCTTCGGTAGTCAGATAATTCATCTGCTTTCATGCCTGCGATCTCGGTTCCGTCTACCTTGATCGAACCGGATTCGATCGTATCCAGTCCACCGATACAGTTCAATAACGTAGACTTACCGGAACCACTGGTTCCCTGAATGACACACATATCGCCCTGCTTTACCTGAAGGGATACTCCCTTTAAAACCTGTATGTAGCTTCCACCTTCTCCATAACTTTTTTTTACATCTGATACCTCTAAATACATACTCGCTTCCTCCTGTTATTTTTTTGCTTACATAACACCGTTATGTTGTTATCATTTTTTTAGCTATGCAAAATAAAATTTCACATAGCTTTTTGTTATCTATTCATCTCTCTGAAACAGTGCATACCATCCGGCAAGCAGATATTTCAATATGTCTCCCAGATGGGCAACTGCTTTTTCTTCATCGGATTCATGTGTCAGCAGATGGACAAATGCATCGATCTGCATATGTGCCATCCAGTGTATCGTATAATCATCCGGTGCAGCAACTCCACACACCTTTGCCTGTGCGTCTGCCAGCATCCGGTAATTCTTCTCTGTAAATGCCACAAATTCATCAATACATCCTGCAAGACTTGATCCCTGACTCTTTGTCAGCAGAAGCTGTACCCGGTCATAATTCTGATACAGTTCATGAATGATCCGCCGGGATGCATAGATGTCATCGCTGAAATCATCCTTCCCCTCCTGAAGCTCGCCTTTTACCTCCTGCAACTCCTGCTGCATATGTGCTTCCATCATCGTACGGATACTTCCAAGCACCGGTGCCACCAGTGAAGCAAATATATCATCTTTATCTTTAAAGAAGAAATATAATGCACCGGTCGTCACACCTGCATTCTTACAGATATTACGGAGGGATGCACCCTGATAGCCCTTCTCCATAAATTCATGCTCTGCACTTGCAAGCAGCTTTTCTTTTGTCTCCCGATCGTCCTTCATCTCATCTCACCACCAATTTAATCCTGCTCTAACATATGAACGCCCATTCACATAACATCGTTATGTTACATCTAAACTGTATATATGTCAACCCCTTTTTTATATAATAGCCTCTGTATTTCCGGCTAAACATTAAATCTGCCTGACGCCTTTCCATGCTGCAACAGGCATTTCCGGTTCATATAACATAATTGCCGTTGCTTCCGTATAATAAAACCTCTACATGACGACATTCACGCAGTTTTTCGTTATGCGAAACACATTGCCAACACCTGCGGGTGCTTGTTTGAGCTCGAAGAACGAGTTAGCACGGAGCAGGTGTGAATCAGGCATGTGTTTCAAATAGAAAAACAAGTGCGTCTCATGTAGAGATTTTATCAAGAGGAAGTAATCGGCATATTCAGAATATAAAACCGGAAATGCACTTAGTACACATTAAAAGGGCTCCGACATATATTCAAGGATTGATTCATTGAAAAACATGCGAAACCGGAGCCCCTATGTCAAACTATATTCTTTTTTCCTACTTCGGATGTCCTAACAAGGTATCCTTTTGTCTTAAATCGTAAACAAAATCCAACCAATGCTTTTTATAGGGCAAACGATTTTCATTTATTAATTATTTGCTGATTGAATCGGTCTTGATGATAAACTTAACACTACCCTTCATATCATCTGAGATTCCACCGAAGGATTCATAAGCTTCACCGGCCTTGATGACCTTATCGCACTTTTCTGACAGAGAATCCAGATCCTTTTCTGCGTCATTTACTGCATCAACGATCTTATCTGTACCATCTGATAACTGCTTACTGCCATCCTTTAAGTCACCACTTGCATCTGTCAGCTTTGATGCGCCATCCTTTAATGTGCCTGCGCCTTCTTTCAGAGTATTTGCACCCTTTGTAAGGCTGCCTGCACCACCATTCAACTTAACCATACCATTATACAGATCAGAAGTGCCTGTATATACCTTGCCAAGGCCTGTGTTCAGTGCTGATGCACCAGTTGCCAGAGCGTCTACACTCTTCTTCAGAGTTGTGATCTGTCCGGAGAATGAACTCAGCTTGCCAAGTACCAGATTCGCACCATAGGAAAGACCATCCTGATATGCTGTTGCATATCCTGACTTATAACCTTCTACATAAGCTGTACCATATCCTGACTTATAAGCTGCTCCGTATACATCACCATATGCAGTTGCAAACGCTCCCTGTAATGCAGCAAGTGTTGCATCATCCGGCTGGGAACCTGTCATCTGTGCATATGCGGATACAAATTCCTGGAAATAAGTTGCAAACTGACCAGATGCTTCGGATGCTACTGTTGATGATGAAGGTGCTGCTGCCTGTGCCTCTTTTACAACGGATTCCTTAGAAGGTGCTGCTGCTTTACCATTCTTCTGTGCCTCTGCTGTTACAGCATCCTTATCAACACCATCTGCAATCTTATCCTTGTTTGCTGTCAGGTTATTTGTAATATTCTCTGTGATCGTGCTCTTGATTGCTTTCTTTTCTTTATCACTTAATTCTGTCTTGGTTGGAAGTTCGATTCCCTTTACGGCTTTGTTTAATGTTGCAAGCCCGTCGCTGATCTGCTTGGAACCGGATAAGATACCATTTTCACCTTCGAATGCTGCTTTTAATGTGCCGGCACCTGTTGTTGCAGAATCAACACCCTGTGCCAGAGTTAAGGAACCCTGATATAAGCTGTCCGCGCCATCTTTTACCTGACCAATACCATCGGATACGGAAGATACACCATCTGTATATTCTGTAATTCCTTCAACGAGGGAATTCATACCATCGCTATATGTGTCGATCAGTTCGTTGATATCAGATTCAGCATCCTTCAGATCCTTGTTATCGCTGTCCTTGGATAAGAATCCGGTAGAAGCAACTGTCATTGTCATGTCCAGAGAGAAATCTGTACAGTCTGCTGTAACCTCAAAGTAATCCGGAATCTCAACATCTAACTTCTGCAGATCCAGGCTGTCCTGAAGGCCGGGCATACCCATACCAACAACGATACTGTTGTTTCCATCATTTACAACCTGACCATTCTCAACCTTGATATTTGAGAATTTGTCATTTGATAAGATCATACCGGTTGCCATCAGGAAAGGAGTATATACATCTCCACTCTTTGAATTATTGACATATTCAAATCTCATCTTTACCTTGCCGCTCTTGCCTGCCAGCTGATCCGGTGTGATCTCCTGATCATCCAGATAATAAGTAACTTTAACTTCTACAGGAACCTGCTCCTCTGACTTGCCCTGATAATAAATGGAATTGCCATCTGCCTTCCATACAAGTTCTCCATTATTCTCTGTAAATGTCTCGTCGCCTTTTACATTCTCGATATCAGTCAGGTTACTGCTATCCTTAATGGTTGCCTCACCATCTGTGTTCTTTAACCACTCACTGACGATAACGTCCTGCTTATTACCTGCTGCATCAGCAATAACGTAAACGGTTTCATCTTTATCACTGTCTGTATTCTCGGAAAGTCCGACAGAATTCTCAAGTACATCTGACAATTCTTCATCGCTCTTACTCATGATCTCCGGGTTCTCTAATGTCTGTACATCTCCTGTTGCTGTACTACCACAGCCTGTAACGGATAACATCATTGCACCACTCAGAGCGATCGCCATAAATCTTTTTCTTGCTTTCATATTTTTATAACTCATACTAATTACCTCCTAATTTACTACTGCCGGTCAGCAGGACCATTGGAATCATTATTTACATCTATATATTTATCATCGTCACTGTAACTGTCATCAAAATCATAGTTATCAAAGTTTCCGGATTTCTTCTTTGCAAATGGTCTGTCTTCATTCAGGAAATCATCATCATCTGCCGTTTTCTGTTCCGAAGCCGGATCAACATTTCCCGCTCCGGCATAAGCTACTTTCTGTTTGCCGGTAATACCCTTGAATCCGATTGTTGTATGGATGATCAGCTTATCGAATAACATCAACGCTGCAGGAAGCAGGAAGATGACGACAAACATACTGATGATAGCTCCTCTTGCCATCAACGTACATAAAGAACTGATCATATCGATCTCTGAGTAACAGCCAACACCGAAGGTTGCGGCAAAGAAGCTTAATGCGCTTACGATAATGGAAATCATAGATGTCTGAAGTGCAACTGTAACTGCTTCTTTCTTAGCAAGGCCATTACTTCTCTCTCTCTTATATCTTGTTGTCATCAGGATCGCATAGTCAACGGTAGAACCAAGCTGGATCGTACCGATAACGATGGATGCGATGAATGGTAATGTTGTATTTGTAAATGCAGGAATACCCATATTGATAAAGATTGCAAATTCGATTACACATACCAGAATAATCGGAAGTGATACGGATTTGAAGACGAATAATATGATCAGCAGGATAACACCGATGGATACGGTACTTACTGTGTTAAAATCCTTATCTGTGATCTCGATCAGATCCTTTGTACAAGGAGCTTCACCGATCAGCATACCCTTACTGTCATATTTGTGAAGAATCGTATTGATCTCATCACACTGTGTATTTACTTCATCACTTGCTACTTTGTATTCTGACATGACTAACATCAGCTTCCATTCGCCATTGTCAAGCTTGGATTTCAAATCCTGTGGAATCATACTCTGTGGAATCATAGGACCAACTACAGATTCCAGACCAAGTACAGTCTTAACACCCTTGACAGTCTTAATTTCTGAAATAACTTTATTAATACTCTTTTCATCCAGATTGCTGTCAAGCAGGATCATATGTGTAGAGTTCATATTGAATTCTTCTTCCAGCTTCTGGTTTGCCTGAATACTTGGAAGATCCTCCGGTAATGAGCTGTCGAGGTTATAGTAAACATCTGTATGTGTATAACCATATAACGCAGGAACCAGAAGGATCAGGAATAAGATATGGAAGATCCAGTACTTATTCACGATAAATTTGCTAAGCTTATCAAACTTAGGAAGTAAAGATCTGTGACAGGTCTTTTCAATCGGCTTATCAAAGATCAGGATCATGGATGGGAGTACGGTTACACAACAGATAACACCGATAACGACACCCTTTGCCATAACGATACCAAGGTCAAGGCCTAAGGTAAAGGTCATGAAGCACAGTGCAACGAAACCTGCTACTGTTGTGATCGAACTACCGATAACAGATGAGAAGGTGGAAGCGATCGCATCTGCCATAGCTTCTTTATTCTCTTTGCCATTTACTTTTTTCTCTTCCTGATAACTGTGCCACAGGAAGATCGAGTAGTCCATCGTTACACCCAACTGCAGGACTGCGGTAAGTGCCTGTGTTATGTAAGAGATCTCTCCTTTAAATACATTTGTTCCCAAGTTATATACAATCGCCATACCGATACTTAATAAGAAAAAGATCGGTACGAGGAAGGAATCCATAGTCAGTGATAATACGATCAGCGATAAGATAACTGCTATGGTTACATAGATTGGAACCTCTTTATCACACAGATCCTTGGTATCCGTAACAACGGCTGACATTCCGCTGATGAAACACTGCTTACTTGCAAGCTTTCTGATCTGAGTGATCGCTTCCATTGTCTCATCGGAAGACATTGTTGTTTTAAAGATAATTGCCATCATCGTACAATCATCATTACGATATGCCTCTCTGATATCTTTCGGTAAAATCTCATCCGGAATAGAAATATCCATAATCGAGTCATACCAGATTACAGAATCAACATTGTCTACCTGTTCCATTTGTTTTTTTAATTTGACGACATCTTTATCGTCCATCCCTTCTACCAGGCACAGGGAGAAAGCACCCGTTCCGAAATCATCCGCCAGAATGTCCTGACCTTTCATGGTTTCGATATCCTTTGGTAAATATGAAAGTACATCATAGTTTACTCTGGTTTTCAAGAAACCAATCGCTGCCGGGATCAAAAGCAGGATACTGATAATTAAGATCGGTACACGAAGCTTTACAATCGCCTTTCCAAATTTGTTCATAGAATCAATCCTTTCGTTAATACAAAAAATGAACGGAAACCTTTTTCTTGTTTCCGTTCATAGAATATGATTATTTTGTTTGTTTGTAATTATACAAGATTTTAGGGTTGACAATTTTTTTGACATTTATCCGGAAATGTCAAAACGAATTCTAAAATAAGTATAAAAAAAGCCTGAATACCTGATAAATTCTATCATTTTCTGTACTGTCTGTACACCAAGGTCTGCCCGGCTTCTGCTACTGTCTGTCATGATCGGATATATAGACTGCCTGCTTACACTTCTCAAGCATCTCCCTCATATAATCAGCCAGCTTCTCCGGTGCCATCTTCATGCCACCCTTTGCCCATTCAACGATAATCCCACAGATCCCATATGCGAAGAACCGGGCAAATATACCACGTTCCTCGTTTTTCAGATGAGATTTCTCGTCTAACTTATCAATTGCCTCTTCAAAGGTCTGTTCTGCAACCTCAAGCATATACTGGATAATATAATCCTCTGCATGTTTGATCGTGTTAATATAGAACTTTTTCTCCTCCTGCATCTGTGTGAGGATCGCGCCTAATTTCTCATCCCAGTTCTCTAAGGATATGTCCTCCATATTAGGAGCAAATAATTCATTAAAATAGATCCAGACCAACAGTTCGTATTTATCTTGAAAATGATAGTAAAATGTCTGTCTCTTGATTCCGCATCGGTCTGCAATATCACTGATCGATATTTTGTCATATGGTTTCTCTTTGGTCAGTTCTTTTGCACTTAATGCAATCGCTTTCTTTGTAAGATTTGATTCCGGCATATTCGTATAACTCTTTCTATATAATAATATCCCCATATGTCTAAAATGCAGATTTTCTTCCGCACCTGAAACACATGGAGATAGTATAGCACATCTATTATAACTCGGGCAACATGTCTTTCATGCTGTTTAATCCGATCATCAAGGTTGATGTATTATGCAGAAGTGCAGATGTTGTCGGTGCGATCACACCCGCAACTCCAAGCACGATCAGCCCGGTATTAAACCCTACGATAAAACGATAATTTCTGTGAATCCGTTTCATAAGAAGATTTGCAAGTATCTTCAATGTCACGATCTCATCCAGACTGTCCGCATCGATCGTAATATCTGCAACCTCTCTGGCAATCTCCGCACCATCACTGATCGCGATGCCTGCATCTGCTGCTGAAAGTGCCGGCGAATCATTGATACCATCACCGATCATGATAACCTTTCTGCCTGCTGCCTTCTCTCGATCTACAAATGCAGCCTTATCCTCCGGCAGTACCTCTGAATAATATTCATCGACACCGACATGCTCTGCGATCGCCTTTGCAGTCCGTTCACAGTCACCGGTCATCATAACGACCTTGGAGATTCCAACCGACTTTAACCGTTCTACAATATCTGCAGATTCTTCCCTTAACGGATCCTCAATCAGGATTGCTGCCGCAAGCTCGTTATCGATCGCCAGATAGAGGTGGGAATATTCCGCCGGAAGATTCTCAAATACTTCTTCCATCCCATCCGGTATCGTACATTTTTCGTCCTCAAATACAAAATGATAACTGCCGATGATCGCCTTGGAATCCCCAATTGTTGTCGAGATTCCATGCGCTACGATATATTTTACTTCTGAATGCATCTCTTCATGATCCAGATTTTTTCGTTTTGCCGCATCCACTACGGCTTTTGCGATTGAATGTGGAAAATGCTCTTCCAGACAGGCAGCGATACGAAGCAATTCGTTTTCATTTGTTCCGTTAAAGGAAACGACTCCCGCAACTGTAGGCTGTGCCTTTGTCAGTGTTCCGGTCTTATCAAATACGATCGTATCCGCTTCTGCTACCGCTTCCAGATACTTTCCGCCTTTGACTGTAATCTTACGGTTTCCTGCCTCACGGATCGCCGATAATACCGATACAGGCATAGCAAGCTTCAATGCACAGGAATAATCAACCATCAGGATCGCAAGGGCTTTTGTTACATTTCTTGTAAGCAGATAGGTAAGTATCGTACCGCCTAAGCTGTACGGCACCAAACGGTCTGCCAGATGCTCCGCCTTGCCCTCCAGATTGGATTTCAGTTTCTCAGACTCATCGATCATCTGCGCAATCTTCTCATATCGGCTGGAACCGGATACCTCTTTTACTTCTATTATGAGCGAGCCTTCTTCTACCACTGTTCCGGCATATACGACATTTCCTGCCGTACGTCTGACGGATACGGATTCTCCGGTAAGTGATGCCTGATTCACCATTGCTTCACCATCACAGACAGTTCCGTCAAACGGAATGATCGTTCCGACATTGACAACGACATGATCTCCTTTTGCAATCGTATCAGAATCAACCAATATCTCGTTATTCTCTGTCTTTAACCACACTTTTCCGACATTTAATGACATCGTACGTGCCAGGTCATCGACCGACTTCTTATGTGTCCACTCCTCAAGCAGTTCACCGATTCCGAGCAGGAACATGATCGAACCTGCAGTCTTCATATCCCCTCGTAAAACAGATACTCCAATGGATGTTGCATCCAGCACCGGAACTTCGATCTTGCCCTTTGTCAGAGTCTTAACGCCTTTCCAGATATACTTAACAGACATCAGACCTGCATAAGCTGCTGATATCGGATATGGCAGAAGCCACTTTCTTGCATAATGGAAGATAATCTTATCGACCAGCTTCTCCTGATACATCGCATTCGTCTCTCTGCCGCTTCGTTCCAGATAACCATTTGGGACTTTTACATCTTCATAATGAAATCTGCGAAGTCTGTCGATAATGATATCCGGATTTCCCGTATAACAGATCACTGCATCCGCCGTCCGGTCATACACCTTTGCCGAGCTGACCGGTTCAAAAGACTCCAGATAATATAAAAGAATATCAGCTTCTTCATATGACATATGATTCTGACACATATGTACACGCAGTCTGCCCTTCATCTTATCTTTTATTATGAATTTCAATTCAGCTCATCCTCTTATCTAAATTTTTCTTATGCCTCTACTGCTTCTGTATTTTCTGCTGCAGCTTCACATGCGCACTCAGCAGTTTCTTCTGCTGTCTCTGCAGGAATATCTTCTACAACGACATCTTCTTCTGCTTCACGATCTGCATTGATCTGCTTTGCGCCCTGGTAAATGTCATCTACATTTTCCTGAATGGTTGTAGCTGTGTTCATAACACACTTCTTTGCACGAAGAGCCGCTGCTGTACAGTTTGTGTAAACCTTCTTTGCATCCTTGCTTGATAATACCTTGATACCTGCCGTACCAAACAATAAACCTGCTGCAAATATTCCAACTTTCTTAATATCCATGATAATTTACCTCCTGATTGTATTAATATATTTTGAAGCACATTATAGCATCATTTCTTTTTTTTGCATGTATATTATCATTTTATTCACATATTTTTTACATCTGATCATTCGCAAACATGTACACTTGTTCTACTCGTGAACTATCATCTTATGTTGTCTGTAAAACCTTCGATAAAACATAAATCCTACTATAGTAGTGATTACCTCTGTAATCGGGAAAGTCAGCCAGAAATACACAAATCCGAATCTGGAAAACAGATATCCAAGCGGTACAAATAAGAACACCGTTCTCATAATGGTTAGAAACGAACTCTTAAAGGCTTCGCCGGTTGCCTGCAAAAAGACCGGATAAATCTGCGCACCTACCATCGGTATAAAGCTGATCCCAATAAATCGGAATCCCTGCACTCCGATACGGATAACTTCGCTGTCCTTCGTAAACACAGAAAGCATAGGTTCCGGAATAAATTCAAAGCATAACGTTCCGATGAACATCAATGCAATTCCCCATATAAAGGCAACCGTCATCGTATGTTTACAACGATCAATACTCTTTGCCGCATAGTTATAGCTAATGATGGGTACAATGCAGGTCTGAAGAGCACCCAGTGGTATAAAGAAAAATGTCTGCCATTTGTAATACAATCCAAGTGCTGTCACTGCCTCATCGGAAAATCCTGCAAGGATCATATTTAATCCAAATATGTAAAATGTATACGTTGCCTGCATGATGATATTCGGAATTCCAAGCGCATAGATCCTGCGGATATCCTCTGGATATTTGCAAAGAGACGGCGAACGATGAAATCCCTTCTTCATAACAAGAAGTGCCGCTACAACCTGTCCTGTGATCGTTGCAAATGCAGCTCCTGCTATTCCAAGCTTTGGTATACCAAAAAGCCCAAAGATCAAAATCGGATCTAACACAATATTCGTGATAGCTCCTGTGATCTGTGCGATCATCGGTGTCTTCATATCTCCGTTTGCCTGAAGTACCTTTGTCCATATGCTCTCTGTAAACAATCCAATGCTGCCCACGCACACAATCCTTCCGTAGGTAATTACATCAGCAATTACTGTATCCGAATTTGTCTGCAACCGTGCATATGCAGGCATCAACAGATAACAGCTTACTGCAAATAAGATCCACATAATGATCGCCAGACTAAAGCCGATGCCTGCTACCTCATCCGCCTTCTTATACCTCTTTATTCCCAGAAAATGTGCAATATTTGTATTAATTCCAACACCGGTTCCAACTGCCAGTGCGATCATCAGAAGCTGAACAGGATAAATGATCGATAACGCCGTCAGACCGCTCTCTGAGTATTTCCCGACAAATAAACTGTCTACTATATTATAAAGAGCCTGTATCAACTGTGCCAGCATGACAGGCGGTGCGATTTTAAAAAAGATCTTATTGATCTTTTCTGTGCCGTAAAAACTACTGTTTGTTTCCATCTCTGCTGCCTCCTGCCTCCTGCTCTACACAAGAAGCCAATATTTCCTGGTATTCCTTCATAAGCTCTGTCAGCATCTGCATCTTCTCATAGCCAAATCGTTTTACAGATGCTTCTTCTATAGAAGCTAGCGAACAGAAAAATATCTCTGCATATTTCCTGCCCTTCTCTGTCAATACAAATGCTTTTTCCCGTCCTTCTCCTTTTTCCGGTTCCAGAATCAGATAGCCCTGTTCACGCATCCTTGAAATTACATTATGTATCGTCTGACGCGGAAGCAGATAATTGTCACATACCTGTTTTTGAGTGCAGTATCCGTTCTCGCGTATCGTATAAAGTACCAGCATCTCATTATAATTAATGTTGTGTCTGCGAGACCAGTCTGCATACACTCCACGCAGCTTTATGATACTGTGATTGGATGCATTTATAATCTGCAAAGTCTTTCGATCCATATTATTATCTTCCTCTCTTTCATAATCCCAAATGGGATTATAACAGAAATAAAAGCACTGTCAATCCATATTTTCTGAATCGCGTACAATAATTCTGTACCTTTATTTAAAATCAGATTATGGCATACCAAAACTGC
>ENA-OPNI01000431-OPNI01000431.1-human-gut-metagenome-genome-assembly--contig:-NODE-431-length-14408-cov-2.922386_pt1 | contig 14408 bp, 14 predicted proteins | sample MGYA00241538_ERZ501773 | MGnify/ENA primary metagenome ERZ501773 (study PRJEB25962, sample SAMEA2042556) | human gut metagenome | biome: human gut; feature: human-associated habitat; material: faeces...
TAAAGTATTAAATGAATTTGATAAAATTATAGGTTTAGAATATTTAAAAGCAATACATTTAAATGATAGTATGAATGAATTAGGAAGTCATAAAGATAGACATGAAAATATTGGTTACGGAATGCTTGGCTTTGATAATTTAATAAAAATAATTTATAATTATGTATAGATTATTATTTTTTATTTAATTACATTAAAATAATATTTATTTTTAATAATTATTTAAGGAGAAATTATGCATTGTCAAGAAAACAAAATCTTATTAAATAATCTTATCAAAACCAACCTGCTTCCCCTTGCTTTTATTGGAGATAGTGTTCACACCCTTTTTATTCGTGAAAAAGTTTTATCATCTGATTGGAATAATAAAATGGTGAATTATCACTCTGCTGCTTCTAAATTTTGCAAAGCATCTTCCCAAGCAAAATCACTAGAAATCATTATGCCATTCTTAAATGATGAAGAAAAAGAAATTGTAAGACGTGGTCGCAATGCAAAACCTAAACATCAAGCCAAGAATGCAACCAACTCTGATTACAGCCATGCAACTGCTTTTGAAATTTTAATTGGATTTCTTTACCTAAATGGTGATGAACAAAGATTTAACAATATTTTAGAGAAAACCTTTCATTGTGAATAATTTCAATTATCCTAAATCATCAAAAATTTGACACCATTATTAATAATTTGGCAGCGAAAGAGTTCGCTTATTGCGAATGTTTTGTTTCTTCAAAACAAACTTTTTAACTTGTTAAAAAGTTTACTTTCGCTGATATTTTATTTGTTATTATTCTAATCAAATTGACAAGAACGTTTAAAAAATGTAAAATGTATGTATAAAAGGATTAAAAATGTATATTGAAGGAAAAAATGCTATAAGACAAGCACTTGAAAGTAAAATTACTATAAATAAAATAATGGTAGATAAAAACATTCAAGGACGTAAAGATGAAATAATAAATTTAGCAGTCCAAAACAAAATTAAATTTGAATTTGTTCCAAAAGTTGTCCTTGACAAAAAATCAAAGACTGGTCATCATCAAGGATATATAGCAGAAACAGTTGATTTTAATTACTCTTCTGTTGAAGATATTTTAAACAAAGCAAAATCAAAACATGAAAAGCCTTTTGTCGTTATACTTGATGGAATCGAAGACCCACATAATTTTGGTGCTATAATTCGTTCTTGCGAATGTGCTGGTGTTCATGGAATTATAATTCCTAAAAATCGTGCTGTTCAAGTAAATGAAACAGTAATAAGAACAAGCACAGGGGCAATTTCTAATATGCTTATTGCAAAAGTTACAAATTTAAAAGATGCAATAAACGAACTTAAAAATAATGATGTTTGGGTCTTTGCTGCTGAAACAGGTGGTGAAAATATTTATAATAAAAAATTTAATCAAAATATTGCTATTGTTATCGGATCTGAAGGTTTTGGAATTAAAAAATCTATACTACAACAATGTGATGGAACAATCACCCTTCCATTATGTGGACAAGTAAATTCATTAAATGCTTCTGTCGCATGTGGAATTGTGATATTTGAAATTCTTCGACAGCGACTAGGTGAAAAAAATGACTGATGAAGAACTTTCTTTAAAAGCACAAGAAGGAGATGAATCTTCTATAGATATTCTTCTTTCTAAATATAAATCGCTTGTAAACAAAATTGCAAGAAGTTATTTCTTAACTGGTGGAGATATTGAAGATATTGCTCAAGAAGGAATGATTGGGCTTTATAAAGCAATCATTCATTTCAATCAGCAAAAAAATGCATCATTTAAAACATTCGCTAGCACATGCATCAAACATCAAATTCAATCGGCAATTAGAATTGCAAGTTCTGAAAAAAATAAAGTTTTATCTTCTGCTATTCCTCTTATTGACCAAACAGATAATGATGAAGATGAAGAACTTAAAGAATTGCCTATTCCTTCAGACCTTCCTTCACCCGATGATAAACTTATCGAAAAAGAAAAACTTCAAGAAATCAAACAAAAAATTTATCAAAAACTTACTCCACTTGAACTTAAAGTTTTATCTTTATATCTTAAGGGGTATAGTTATAATGAAATATCACAAATTGGAAATATTAATAAAAAAAGTATAGATAATGCACTTTCTAGAATTAAAACAAAATTATCATTTTTAAAAAATGAAACTATTTAAAATTTAAGGAGAACAAATGGAAAATTTTATAAGACCTAGACCAGAATTTCCTAAAAGAGCAGTCATAACTTCAGGAATGCCCTATGGAAATAAACTTTTACATTATGGTCATGTTGGCATGACTCTTAGAGCAGATGTTTTTGCCAGATTTATGAGAGATAGAATTGGAAAGGACAATGTCATTTTTGTCTCTGGAACAGATTGCTACGGCTCACCTGCTCTTGAATCTTACAGAAATTTAAAAGAAACAGGAAAACTTAAAAACGAAACAATTCAGGAATATGTTGAAAAAAATCATATTTTACAAAAAGAAATATTTGAAAAATTTGAAATAGGTTTCAATCTTTATTCAGCATCTGCACTTGGACGAGCAGGTCAAATACATGAAGAAACAAGTAAATGGTTTATAGAAAGACTTCACGAAGTTGGAATGGTTTCAAAACATACTTCTTGGCAATTTTATGATGAAAAAAATCAATGTCTATTAAATGGAAGACAAGTTGTAGGTAAATGCCCTATTGAAGGTTGTCAAAGTGAAAAAGGCTATGCAGATGAATGCGACCTTGGGCATCAATATCTTCCTCAAGATTTAATTGACCCTATAAGTACTTTGAGTGGAGAAAAACCAAAACTAGTCAAAATCGAGAATCTTTATTTCGACCTTGAAAAATGTATTCCTATCTTGCAAGAATGGATAAATTCTCTTGATAGAAAAAGCGATACTCCTCAATTTATGGTTAAGGAAATTCGTGAATTTTTCAAAAAACCAGAAATTTATATCAAACGAGAATTTTTTAATGATTTTAATAGAATCAAAGAACAACTACCAAAATTTATTGAACTTGATAGGAATGAAAAAGCACCTAGCATGACTATAGTTTTTGATAAACTTGAAGATCGTGAAAAGGCTTGTGAAATTCTTGCATCAAACAATATACGTTACAGAACTGGAAAAACTTTAACTCCTTTCCGTCTTACTGGAAATATTTCTTGGGGAGTCCCTTGTCCTAATATTGATGGTATTGAAAATCAGACTTTTTATTGTTGGCCAGAAAGTTTGTGGGCACCAATATCTTTTACAAAAACTTATCTTGAAAGTATTGGTAAAGACAAAGATGAATGGAAAAAATATTGGTGTGATAAAGATGCTGTTGTTTATCAATTTTTGGGCGAAGATAACATTTATTTCTATGGCCCTGCTCAACAAGCAATGTGGCTTTATACTCAAGGCACATCACCTGTTCTTGACCCTAAAAATGGTTATTTAAGACTTACAAAAATAAATCCTATAAAATCTATTCTATATATGAACAAAAAGGCTAGTTCTTCAGGTTCAGTTAAACCACCTATGGCTCTAGAATTTTTGAATTACTATACTGCAGAACAATTTAGAATGCATTTCCTTGCAATGAATCTTACTAACAATAATGTAAGCCTCTCCCCTAAAGCATTTGACCCTGATGCAAAAGAAGATGAAATTGACCCTATGGTATTAGAGGGAAATCTTCTTACAAATGTTTATAATAGAATCTTAAGAACACTTTTCTACTCAACTCAAAAGAATTTTGATGGAGTTCTCCCACTTGCACAAGTGGAAATGTCAACCATGGAAATATGCAAAAAAGCAATTTTAGATGTAGAAAGATTTATGGCTGATAAAAAGTTTCATCAAGTATATAATACTTTAGACGTTTTTATTAGAAATATCAATAAATATTGGGTAAAAGAAATCAATGGTGCAGATAATGAAAAACTTGCTTCCATAACAGCAAATACTATGCAAATGATTTTTGTTGCAAACACCCTTTTACATCCAGTTGCACCAAAAGGGACTGAAAATGTTGCAGATTATTTAGGATTAAACAAAGACATTTGTTTTGATTGGAATTATATTTTTGAGACTTATGATAAAGTTTTGGATAAAGCAAAAGGAAGAAAAATAAAAACATTAAAAGAACGTGAAGATTTCTTTAAACGACATCAATCTCAACTTGATGAACTTGCAAAGAAAAATACTAATATATAAAAAAATTAAAGATTTAAAAGCATAAAATATTTATTTTTATGCTTTTTTTATTTTTTTAATTTTCAAATTTATTAAAAATTTTTACAAAAAAGTATTGACAAAATAAATTTTATATGATTTAATTAAGGCGTCGATTGAAATAATATAACTTAAATAAAAGGAGAACTGTTTGAATGGTTACAGTAAAAACTATTTATGCAAAATTTAATAACATTGTCAGCCATACGAATGGTTCTATAAATATTTAATTTTATATTTATATTTTTAACTATATTTATATTTAATTAGCCTTCGTATGCAAAATTTTATACGGAGGTTTTTTATGAATAATAGAAATAATAAAGATAAAATCAGTATTAAACACTATTTAGCAAAATATAAATTTGGTATATTTTTATATATTTTAGTATATTTAATTGCTGGAACTTGCACAATTTTTCAAACAATTGAATTTGCAAACGCTATTGAAAAAATAACAAATTCATTATTTCTTAATGCAATTTATATTATGATTTTTATAGCAGGACTTATTTTAATAAAAAGACTGTGTTGGTATTTTTCTGGTCTTATTTACCAAAAATACGCTAATAAAATAATGGCAGACTTAAACCTAGATTTGGCAAAACAAGCATTTAAACTTAACTCAAAAACTTATTCTGACCATGACACTGGAACATTTGTTCAACGAATAGTTTCTGACCCTGAACGCGTTGTAAACAATCTTGCAGACCTTGTAGATATTTTAACTGATATCTTAACATCTGTTGTTATTGTTGTTTATATTTCAACATTAAATCTTTATATTTCACTTATACTTGTTGGTATCATTATCATTTGCTTGTTAATTGAAATAAAAAGAACAAAAATAAAGCGTAAAAATAGAAAAATAACACGTAAGAAAAATGATAAAATAAACTCATTAACAACCGAAATTGTTCGTAGTGAAAAAGATATTAAAGCATTAGGGCTTGAAAATAAATTAAGCGAAGTCTCAAAAGCCAATTATGAAGACTATAAAAAATCAAGTTACAAAACAGAAGTTATTGATATGAATTTTTGGTCTATCCGTAATTTTATAATTGAATTTTTTGGTGTCCTTATGCTTATCCTTGGTGTTTACATGATTGATATTGGAATGCTTACTCTTGCATCATTTATGATTATTTATTCTAATAATGGCAATTTATATAGCCTTATTTGGGGTATAGGCAATATATCAAATATTTTTGCCGATGTAAAAGTTTGCACCGATCGTATGTTTGCACTTTACGATAATAATGAGTTTGTTTGCGAAAAATTTGGTAACATAAGTTTAGAGCACGTTAAAGGCGAAATTGAATTTAAACATGTATCTTATTCATATATAGAATATGAGCAAGATAACGATAATCAAAAGAAAGAAAATTTAAGAAAGAAAGAAAAGAAAGTTAAGTCTGAACGCAAAATTGCTTCTATTAATAAAATATTTGAAAATCTTTCTTTTAAAATAGAGCCAAATACAACAGTTGCTTTTGTAGGTAAATCAGGAAGTGGAAAATCAACTATCTTAAATTTAATGTCAAAGATGTATGAAGTTGATGATGGCGAGGTTTTAATAGATGATGTTAATATCAATGACCTTGATAAAGAAACTTTACGTAATTCAATATCACTAGTTAATCAATTCCCATATATTTTTGATATGACCATAAAAGAAAACTTACTTCTTGCAAAAGAAGATGCAACAGATGAAGAAATCAATGATGCGATATGCAAAGCATCTTTAAAAGAATTTATTGATTCACTTTATAAAGGAATAGACACAAAAGTGGGAGAAAGTGGAATAAAACTTTCTGGAGGACAAAAACAAAGACTTGCGATTGCAAGAGCATTATTAAGAAATTCTTCAATCATTATCTTTGACGAAAGCACAAGTTCACTTGACAATTTTGCTCAAGAAGAAATAAAAAGAAGTATTGATGGTCTTAAAGGTAAAAGTACAATCATAATAGTTGCTCATAGACTTTCAACAATACGTAATGTTGATAAAATATTTTTCCTTGATGAGGGAAAAATTGTTGATATAGGAACTTTTGATTATTTATTTGAAAATAATATTAAATTCAAAAATATGTTTTATGCTGAAAATATTCAATAAAAAAATGGTTTAAAATAAACCATTTTTTTTATTTTTATTTATAAATATCTAATTTTAAAATATTTTTATTTGTTTTATTCTAAAATTTTGTTTTAAAACAAATAAAACACGGAAGTGCTTGCCTTTAGGCATGCGTTTTGATAATTCAAAACAAATTTTAAACTTGTTTAAAATTTACTTCCGTGTATTTTTTATTCTATACTTATAAAGAATTATCTTTATCAACATCATCATTAATCATATCAAAATTTTTCATAGCAATATGAGTTATTTTAGGCACAAAAGTATTATCAACACAATAATAAACATCACTTAATTCCATTAAAGATTTCTTAAACCCATTACTTTTATAGAATCTATCAACTATCTTCTCTTTTGGAACATTATGTCCCCCTTCTCTAACTCTTTGCTCAACTCTTTCAATATTTATTTCTGGATTACATGGAGAAACAAAAACTGAAATAATTTGATATCCATGTTTTTTATATGCTTTTATAATATCAAGTTTACTTGGATGAGAAAGCACTGTTTCATAAATAACTGAATCTCCAGATTTCATATTATTATTAATTTTATTGATTGTATATTCCATAGCCTTAATATTTTTCTCTTTATCATTTAAAATATTATTAAAAAGTGTTTTAGCAAAAATATCAGCATTCAAATATTTTACATTATCAAAGAAGCCTTGATTATAAAAATTCGCAACTAGTGTAGATTTTCCACTACCATTTGGTCCTGCAAAAACATATAAGATATTTTTACTTCCCATGTTATTCATATTATCTAAAAGGATATTATTGGTTTCATTACTTGGAATAATCTTAAAATTATTTATAACTTTCTCTAAATCAAACATAAATTCCTCGCTTTTATTAGGTATTTATATTTAAAAATAAGAGCAAAGCGAATAAATACCTTTGCTCTTATAAATTTCATGGTTGCGGGAGTTGGATTTGAACCAACGACCTTCGGGTTATGAGCCCGACGAGCTTCCGAGCTGCTCTATCCCGCGATGCACATATATATTATATGTGCTTTTTTCTAATTTGTCAATACTTTTAATTTATTTTTTTTGTCTTATTTAAAAGAAATATATCGAACAACCAATTACTATTAAAGCCAAAATATAAAGTTCATTTGCAATTATATTAACTATTTTATTATTTTTACCATAGACACGCATAAGTTTAACCACAAGCAATACCACACCAGCAACTAATAATAATATTGAACTTGTAAAATGAGATGAGCGTAAAACTGCATTAATACCAAGACCAATAATTGCACAAATTGCCATAAAATTAAAAATTTCTATTAGAATAACATATAAATTTTTATACTTATTTATAGCCCATGAAATTAATCCTAGTCCAACGCCTAAAAGCAATCCACCAATCAAAGCCAATATGTTGAATTCTGCAAGCGACATAGCACTAATTGCAATAAGAGCAAATGATGCTATCTTTATTACTCCTGAAAAAATTGTCTTTACTTTTTCGTCTATATCCATACAACTTAAACATTCACTCACAATTAAAACAACAAAAGCCACTGGGATATAAAGTGCAATAGCATTAATGATAGACTTTAGATTTGCCGAGATTAAGGCAAATAAAAATAAAGAAAACATTGTCAAGCATTTTACTAGTAATCCTTGCCAACCTTTCTTATTATTAAACATTGTATAAACAATGCTCATTATTAAACAAACTGCCCCTAAACAGGCAAAAGGAATTATTATCATAATTATATTTTAACCAAATATAGCAATAAAACAAAACATTTTTAATAAATTTTTATTTTTTAAACAAAATAGATATTATGGATAAATTAAAAAACATATTTTTATATCTATCTGCATTTGTTCCAATGTATGTATTAATTTTAATAAAACTAATTGTAGAACTTATTTGCCATAATATAAGTTTTAATGCTTTATATATAATCTATTTCTTTTCGCTTATTTTGCTTATTATTCTGGGACTTATAGGTCTTGCACTAAATACGATTTACTCAAAAGGTATTTGTAAAGAAATAATAATTTTAAACAAAACAAACATAACAGATAAACACTTTTTAGGATATTTTTCTCTATTTGTTTTATTCGCCCTTCAACTTAATCTCACATTAGTAAGCAGTTATATTTTATTCTTAATGATTTTATTTTTTATAGGTATGGTTTATATTAAAAACGCACTTTATTATATAAATCCACTTTTAAATATATTAGGATATAATTTTTATGATATCACCTATTCAGAAATTGGAACTAATGAAAGAGTTGAAGCAAAATTCTTTTATAAGGGAGAATTAAAAGAAAACAAAACATACAAAGTTATATTTAAAAATCAACATTTTTCTTTCATTGATAAAAAACACTGAAACTGTTTTTTATAAGTTTTAAAAAATTTGACAAAGTATTTAAATAAAATTATAATTTTACTATATTATTTTATGGAGTTATTTATGAATAACAAATATTATAATCATTATAATTTTTATGAAATTGATAGAGAACCAAATTTTAATCTTGAAAATTTAACTTTAATAAAACATTTCAAAACCAAACAACAAGAAACAGAAGAAACATGTGGACCATGTTGTGCCTTGATGGTTTTACAACATCTATTTCCTAATGATGCTGATTTTAAACACCTTAATGAATCAAAAATTGCTAAACTAATGAATACTCGCCCTTTCCCTTTAGGAACAAAATTTAAAGATGTAGTCAACTTTTTCAAAATGATAAATCATAATAATAAATTTAACATTATTTCAAGCATAGACTATCCACACGATAAAAATGGTCTTTCTTTTACAAATTTTGAATCTTTTAGAGATTTTATAATAAATTATTTAAAATTAGGTTGCCCTATCATTATTGAAAATGTAGATTATGGTGGCCACTATAAAATTATCATTGGTTACGATAAATTATCCGAAAATGGAGATGAAGATATTTTAATCTTTGCAGACCCTTATGATGATAATGATGGTTTAAATGATGGATATAATTATTTCCCTGCTAGCAGATTTTATTATATGTGGTTTGATGACCATTGTATTGAACCAGAATACAGAAAGCAACCTTTTATTATAATTAAGAAAAAATAAATAACCTACTTAGGTTATTTATTTTTCTTTTTAAATATTTTCAATATTTTATTAGTTACTTTTTCATTAAATACTATAAATTTATCCCATACATATTCTGTCAAAAAATTTAAAACCATCATTAAAAAAGTTACTAACGTTCCATTCCAACCGATACCTTCAAGAGCATCGCCACCAAAGAGTGAAATTGGAGTAAAAACACAATAATAAAGGAAAACAAGTGTCATAGCAAGAGGTATATTACTTGCAGACTTAAAAGTAAACTTTCTATTAAATGTAAAATTCCAAAGCACAGATAAAACTATACTTATCAAATAACTTGCCCACCAAACTTTCCAACCTATCCAATTATATAACAATTCAAAAGATAAAATTTGAATTACACCAGCAGATAAAGAAAATCCTAGGAATTTTAAAAATTGTATTATTTGTTCTTTTCTTGATAAAGGTTTATCAGTTTCATTATTTGATTTATTCAAATCTTTATTTTCAATAATTTTGTCATTATTTTCTTTCAAATCACTATTATTATCTTCTTCAAATTCATTATTAACAGAATTTGGTTGATTTAATTCATTCATTTTAACCTCATTTTAAATAGATGTTGTTATAATATCATACTAATAAAAATAATGCAATCATACGTTTAAAAATTCTTGTTTTTATCATAAAATTTTTTAAATTTTGACATTTATCTATTCTTCGTTGAATTCATTTTAATACCTTTATTTTTCAAAATAACTTGCCTTTTCCTATATATTTATATATAATATATATGTATTTAATATATATAGGAGAATTGGCTATGGACGAAAAATTAAATGAAGAACAAGAACTTTCAAAATCTTCAAAATATGATGCTTCTGATATACAAGTTCTTGAAGGACTTGAACCTGTTCGAAAACGACCAGGTATGTATATTGGCTCAACTGATGAACATGGACTTCACCATCTTGTAACAGAAGTTGTAGATAACTCAATTGACGAGGCTCTTGCTGGATATTGCACTGAAATCAATGTTGTTATAAATTTTGATGGGTCTTGCTCTGTCATGGATAATGGGCGTGGTATTCCTACAGGCATTATACCTAAAGAAGGAAAAAGTGCTGTAGAAGTTGTTTTAACTAAACTTCATGCTGGTGGTAAATTTGGTGGTGAAGGCTATAAAATTTCAGGTGGTCTTCATGGGGTTGGTGTTTCCTGCGTTAATGCACTTTCAAAATATATGAAAGCAGATGTTTATCAAAATGGTAAGCACTATAAAATTGAATTTAGCCGTGGTAAAGCATTATCTCCACTTGAATTTGTTGGCTCTACAACTAAACGAGGCACAACGATTACATTCCTTCCTGATGAAGAAATATTTGAAACAACAAATTTTAACTATGATACAATGAAAAACCGTTTTAGAGAAATTGCTTTCTTAAATAAAGGTTTGGTTATTACACTTGAAGATAAACGTGAAGGTCAAGAAAGAAAAGATTCTTTTGAATTCAAAGGCGGAATTATTGAATTTGTTGATTTCTTAAATAAAAATAGAGAAACATTGCTTCCTGAACCTGTCTATTTCAACAAATTTAATCACAATGATAAAAACGAAGTTGAAAATGAAATTGAAGTTTGTTTCCAATTTAACGAAGGCTATAGTGAAATCATCAATGCTTATGCAAACAACATTAATACTGAAGAAGGTGGAACTCATCTTGATGGATTTAAAGCAGGACTTACAAAAGTAATCAATGACTATGCAATCAAAAATAAGATTATCAAAGATACTGAAAAACTTTCTGGTGAAGATTGTCGTGAAGGTATTACTGCTGTAATAAGTGTTAAACTTAGAAATCCACAATTTGAAGGTCAAACAAAAACAAAACTTGGCAACAGTGAAATGAGAACTATCGTTTATAAATCTGTCGTTGATGAATTCGGTGATTATCTTGAACAACACCCTGTTGAAGCAAAAAATCTTATTTTAAAATCTATTACAGCACAAAGAGCAAGAGATGCTGCACGTAATGCACGTGAACTTACAAGAAGAAAAAGTGTTCTTGAAAATACTACTCTTCCAGGAAAACTTGCTGACTGTTCTGAAAAGGATAGAAGATTTTGTGAAATATACATCGTAGAAGGAGATTCTGCCGGTGGAACAGCAAAAACTGGTAGAGATAGACGTTTCCAAGCAATCTTGCCTTTAAGGGGTAAAATTTTAAATGTAGAAAAGGCTCGATTAAATCGTATTCTTGAAAATAACGAAATTAAATCTATGATAACTGCATTTGGTTGTGGTATAGGAAGTGAATTTAATGAAGAAAAACTTCGTTATGATAAAATTATTTGTATGACCGATGCCGATGTCGATGGAGCACATATACGTATTTTGCTTTTAACTTTCTTCTTTAGATATATGAGACCTCTTATTGAGCATGGACATGTTTATGCTGCAAAACCACCTCTTTATAAAGTAACAAGAAATAAAAAAGATATATTCTACTTCTATTCTGACCAAGAACTTGAAGATTGGTATCAAGCAAATGGAAGAAAAGGTTGCGACCAACAAAGATATAAAGGTCTTGGTGAAATGGACGCTGATCAACTTTGGGAAACAACTATGGACCCAGAGCATCGAATTCTTATTCAACTTACCATGGAAGATGCAATTGAAGCAGAAAAATATTTTAATGATTTAATGGGAGAAGATTCTGAACTTCGACGTCAATTTATAGAAGAAAACGCTACCCTTGTAACTGATCTTGATATTTAACTTATAAAACAGGAGATAAAAAATGGAACAAGAGAAAAAAGAAAAATTGTTTTTAAAACTGTTTGATACATGGGGCGAAGACGCACAAATTAGAATGTGTATTGAAGAAATGAGTGAACTTACTAAAGAACTTTGCAAGTATTTAAGATATAAAAATTTTGATACTGAAAAAATTGAAAAAGTCAAAGAAAATATTATTGAAGAAATTGCAGATGTTCTTTTATGTTCACAACAAATGCAACTTTTATTTGGGAAAGACAAAGTTGAACAAGAACTTGATTATAAAATTAATCGTGTTGAAAAAAGAGTTAATGAATATATTGAAAAACATAAAAATAATTAAGCCAAAGTGCTGGAGGAATTATGGAAAATCATGAAAGTAAAAAATCTTTAGAAGAAATCTTTAAAGATACAAAAATTGAAAATAATCATATATTACATATTATAAGGAGGTTATATATGAAAAAAGACTTAACTTTTGAGGAAGCAATTCAAAACTTAGAAAACATTGTAAATGAATTAGAAACAGGTAAGTTAACTCTTGACGAATCTGTAAAAAAGTTTGAAGAAGGAATAAAATTATCAAAGCATTGCAATGAAATGCTAGAGAGTGCAGAAAAGCAAATAACAGTTTTAATAGAAAATAGTGATGGTGAAATGGAAGAAAAGAAATTTAATGCAGAAGAAAAAGAGGGGGACAAATAAATGAATGACATAGGCAGTAACTCAGCTATATGGATTCCTATAATAATATGGTTCTTGGTACAATCGTTTAAAGTAATATTTGAAGTGGTAAAAAACAAGAAAATAAACATTAGAAGAATATGGGGAAGCGGAGGAATGCCGAGTTCTCATTCAGCAATTGTTTGTTCACTTGCAACAGTTGTTGCTTTAAGAGAAGGATTAGCATCAAGTAGTTTTGCAATTTCAATAATACTTGCTGCAGTTGTTATGTATGATGCTGCCGGAGTAAGGAGAGCGGCAGGTAAACAAGCACGTGTGCTAAATCAAATAATTGAATCAGAAGGCGATATAAATGTGCAAGAAAAGTTAATAGAATTACTTGGACATACTCCAATAGAGGTATTGGTTGGAGCAGTAGTTGGAGTGATATTGTCGATATTATTCTATAATGCTTTATATATGTAAATAAATTTTTATTAGGCTTCGTATAATGTATGTAGTAGTATCTGTTTAAATTAAGAATTTTTATTGCAAATAAAATATTTTTAATGTATGAAGAAATATTATTGTATCTGTATACGAAGTTTGTTTTTTGAAAAAAATAACACTTGATATAAAATAGTACATTTGATAATATATAATTAAAGTGGTGTGTTATTCTAGTTATCATTATGAATTGAGAGGACGGGGCTAAAAATCCGTTGAAAGAGCATATCGATGAAGTTCATTAGGTGTAGCTTGTGACGCCCAGTCGTGGGCTTACCTAGTGAGTAAGGTTTAAGGGCAAGCTGTAATGGCATATAGTTGATTACCCTTTCACCATGGAGGCATGTAATTTATGCGAAAGCAAAATATACATGTATAACCTGCAAGGCTGCGAGAATGAAAAGTCGTAGTACACAGTGTAGCTTTCCTTGAGTGGTATTGGCGGATATTACATTGTAATTGAAATCTTTACTGCAAAAGAGGATAACCTTTTCAAGGATGGTATTTGTGAAAAACTCTAGAGCATTCCTTATGGAGACATTTTGAAGATTGAAGTGTGGACTAAGTGGCAATCTAGACTTTTGATTGGTGACAACAAAAAGTTATTTTTAAATGGAAATGGCTAAGATGGCGATATCTTAGTAGATAATTGGGAAAACCTTCTAGACCTAAGCCATAAAATTTATTCGAAATGTTACCACTTTCATATATAAAATTATAAACGATTAGGGTGTGCTATGCATACCCAATAATTTTAAAAGGAGGAATAATACCTTAAACAAGTAGTAATAAGGTATTAATTTGTATGGCAAGTAAAGAAAATAATTTTACTGAAAAAAGGCATAGAAGATGGTTAATAAAGATATTCATAGTAACATTTATATTATCAATTGTATTTAACTATTTATCTTCTGAAGTTGTTGAGAGACTGAGTGTAGCTTTCTCAATAATAGTTCTTATATTAGTTATATTGGTTGGAATAATATCGGACCTTATAGCAACTGCTGTTACAGCTGCAGGAGAAG
>ENA-OPNI01000440-OPNI01000440.1-human-gut-metagenome-genome-assembly--contig:-NODE-440-length-14178-cov-1.473625_pt1 | contig 14178 bp, 9 predicted proteins | sample MGYA00241538_ERZ501773 | MGnify/ENA primary metagenome ERZ501773 (study PRJEB25962, sample SAMEA2042556) | human gut metagenome | biome: human gut; feature: human-associated habitat; material: faeces...
CACCATTACCGCCCATTCCATATGGGTAGGCCATGCCATTTATCATCCCAGCGCCAACGTTTGCGCCATAAGGGTATGCGCCGAATCCATAGTTTTGCCCGTTGACGCCCATATTGTATGGGTTATTCATCGTGTAGTTAGGGGAGCCGCCGCCAAAAAGTCCACTGCCTTCAAAACTGGCGTTTGCAACGTTGCCCTCTAAAATCTGCGACGTGTTGGTATTTTGGTTTTTCATGTCCCCAGTCGTGTTTGATGCGGGGTTGGTGCTGCTTGAATTGCCAGTTGTAATCTGCGACTTGGCATTTTCAACGTTGGTTTTAAGGATGTCGATAATGTTCATCGTTGCAACAACGGCCGGTTCGATTTTTGCGCCCCGCGTGTTAAGCACCTCAGTCGCGCGGATGATGTGGCTGTTAGCAAGGCTTGCGTAGCCGTCCGTATTGCCAAAGTTGGTGGCCTCGGCTAGGTGATTTTTAACCGTCCCTTGGTTGCTTTTAAGATACGCCGTAGACTCTTTTATGATATTTGCGTATGAATTAATAGCATTAATTTCGTCTTGACTGAGAGTAATTGAGCCGTTATATAGATCGCTTATATAAAGCATAATTACGGTGCGGACTTTAACTAGGTCGGCGATAAGTTCGCTTATGCGCGCCGAACTGGTTGCAAGATCGCTGTAGATTGAGTTGGTTGACGTGCTGGTGTCAATATCGGTGCCGCCCGTTGTGATGCCCGTATGGTTTAAAATTTTATTGGCGTCGCCGTCGGTAATATTTTCGCTGTTAATGCCGATGGAGTTGTTTTTGGTGGTGTCATTATTTCGATTGTCAGCTGTGTCGACAGCGTCATTTTTGTCTGAGTTCGTATTGCTATTTGTGTAGTTGTCTGTACTGGTATTATTGTTATCGTTGTTGCTTGTGCTATTGTTGGAGCTGATGTCATCTTTGATATTGCTGGTGACGGTGTTATTATCATTATTAGCGCTGCTGTTAGCGTTGTTAGCGGAGGAGTTGGGGTCGTCTCCTGAAAGACCGTGGTTAATATTAATTGATTCATTACGAATTGGATTGCAATTATCGCAGTTTGTTTGGTTGTTTTTGCAGAAGTTTTCATTGCTTTCATATGCAGTGTCAGTGTCTATTTTTCTTACATCGGGGTGGTTGGTGGCGTATGGATGTTCGCCCGTAAATTTTGCAATTTCATCATCTTTTTGCGAAAATTTATCAATATTTTCAACATTTAACCCTGAAATTGCGTTTTTTATAATTTTGTTTTTACTATTATCGGTGGTCTTATTAGGGGAGTCGGCCATGTCGATATTATCACAGTTGTCTTCGTTGCATTCGCCAGATTGACAGCATTCTGGGCACGTGGTGTTAGCAAAAATACTGTTGTTCGCGTTATCATTTGTAAGAAAACAAAGCGCAGATTGTGCGGCTTTTTGATTGCTGTTAAGGCTTTTAATTTGGTTTATTGTGGCATTATCTAAAACATCAAGATTGCTTACGCTGTAAACAAGGTTGGTTATGGTATTATCAAGGTTGCGTGCCATTGTTTTAGACGCGCTTCCACAGCCAGTTAATGCAATGGCGGTTAAGATTAAAACAAAAGTGGTAAGCAGTTTTTTCATAATATTCTCCTTTTGTGGTAGTGTTTGCAAAGAAATCAAAAATATTTATATTGAATAATTTTTTAGTGTGCGTCAATAATACTTGCAAGAGGGTGACTATGGATATTAAAAAACGAAATCAATCTTATCTTGAATATGTTGAAAATAAATCGCCTAAGGCGAGCTGGTTTAAGTCGCTTTTTCATGCTTTTCTAATTGGCGGAGCAATATGTTGTTTTGGCCAAATGTGTGGCGATATTATCAAGACATATTTTCCACTTATGAATATTTTAACGGTGGGCATATGGAGCAGTGCTATCATTATAACAATCACAATTTTGCTTACTGGGTTTGGTGTGTTTGACTGTATTGCGCGATTTGGCGGAGCGGGCACAGTTGTTCCTATTTCTGGCTTTGCGAACTCTATCGCGTCGTGTGCAATTGAGTTTAAGAAGGAGGGGCTTGTTTTTGGGCTTGGCGCAAAGATGTTTTATATAGCGGGGCCGGTTATTGCTAACGGCGTTACGTACTCGCTTATCGTTGGCATAATTTGTTGGATAATCCAACTGTTTTAATTAAAACTTTGTGATATAAATATTGAAGATTAAGGGCACAAATTAGTGGTTTTTTGCAATATATTGGAAAGGAATTTTATATTCGTTGTATTTTTAAAAAAACGCAAAACTAAATGTAATATATAAAAATAATGGCAAAATATTGAAAAATAAGTGCAAAAATGCAGAAAAAGAGGGGTATATGAATAAAAAGCTTGGTAATCAAACATACGAACTAACAAACCCACCACATATCATTGCGTCGGCTTCGTTTGTTGGTGAGAAAGAGGGTTTTGGCCCATTTGGCGATTATCTTAAAAACTATGCGCCTGATGATAAGATGGGCGAAAATACTTTTGAAAAGGCCGAACGTGCTTTCTTTGAAAAGGCGTTAACACTTGGGCTTAAAAACGCAAAACTTAAACGCGATGAAGTTGACCTTTTGGTTGGTGGCGACATTCTTAACCAGATCGTTTCAATCAACTATACCGCTCGCGACTTTGCGATTCCGCTTATTGGTGTGTATAGTGCGTGTTCAACGATGAGTGAGAGTTTGGCAGTTGCGGGGCTTATGAGTGGTGGCATTGGCAAAAAGGTTGTGTGCTTAACGGGCAGCCATTTTAGTGCGGCTGAAAGGCAATACAGGAATCCGCTTGAATTTGGCAACCAGCGCCCGACATACTCTCAATGGACGGCCACGGGAGCAGGGTGCTCGGTTTTATCGATGGACGGAACGGGGCCAAAGATAACACGCATTGCGTTTGGAAAGGTGACAGATTTTGGGGTTGTTGATATCGCCAACATGGGTGCCGCGATGTCGCCCGCCGCACACCAAGTAATCAAGGCGTTCCTTGAAGACACTAAAACAACGCCCGACGATTATGACCTTATCGCAACGGGAGACCTTGGCAAACTAGGCAGCGATATTCTAAGGGATTTGCTTTATAAAGACGGTATTAAGTTGGGCTCTAACTATATGGACTGCGGGCACTGTTTGTTTAACAGCGAGCAAAAGACATTTCAGGGCGGCAGCGGCGCGGGGTGTTCGGCCATCGTTTTGAACTCGTACATCCTTGAAAAAATGAAAGCGGGCGTGTTTAGAAAAGTATTGCTTGTTGCAACGGGCGCGCTTATGAGCACAACACTTAACCAACAGGGCGAATCAATCCCGTGTATCGCGCACGTGGTTCAAATTGAAAATTAGGAGGCAAAAATGCTTGAAAGTTTGTTAATGTATTTAAAAGTCTTGTTTGTTGGCGGCACTATTTGTATGATTGGCGAAATTATTATGATTACCACCAAAATTACGCCGGCAAGAATCTTGGTTTTGTTTTTGATGATAGGCGCAGTGCTTGGCGGCTTTGGCCTTTATAACTATGTAATAGAATGGGCGGGCGCAGGAGCAACAGTGCCGATTATCGGGTTTGGAAATTCGCTAGCTCAGGGCGCTGTTAATGGCGCAAAAACGGACGGGCTGTTTGGTGCGCTTGGCGGAGGATTGATGGCAACGGCGGTTGGAATTTCACTTTCAATTGGTTTAAGTTATCTTGTTGCACTTTTAACGTCAAGCAAAACAAAAAAGCAATAAAACGCAAAAACGCGCTAAAAATATAAAAATATTGCATTATTTTCATAAATTTATATCAAAATTGCAGTTTTTATAAACGCGCATAAATACAAGGCGTGGCAACAAATGCAAGAAGAAAGGCGTTTAAAAATTGTGCTAAGTCTAATCTAAAAGCGCGCTGCATAAACTTAAATATGAAACGCGCGATAGGGTGTATTAATCTGCGGAGGCGCAAAAGAGTGGTCAAATTTTTGGCCATTTTTTTGGTTGTGTTTGGGCTGTTTTTTGCGTATATGCATTTTATCGCGACACCTATGCTTACGCGCACAAGCTCGTCGCAGGTAACGGTTTATGCCAACAAGGCGATGAATGTTGCCATAACCGAGGCGATGAACCAAAACATAACCTATGACGACCTTATTCATATCGTTACTGACAGCGCTGGACGGATAAGTATGATTCAAGCTAACTCGGTTCAAATCAACACTCTTAGCAAGCTTATCGGGCGTGTGACCATGTCTACGCTTAATGACCTTATCAAAGCGCCCATCACCATCCCGCTTGGTGCGTTTACGGGCATCCCGATTTTTTCAGGGCTTGGCCCCAAAATCCCCATCAATATTTATCCATATGGCGACATTGCGTGTTTTTTCGAAAGCAGGTTTGTAAGCGCTGGCATCAACCAAACGCAACATAAAATTTATCTTAATGTTTTCTGCGTTGTAAGTGTTATCCTGCCGTTTTGTAACCTTAAAGTAAACACCAAAAGCGAGGTGCTACTTTGTGAAAGCGTGATTATCGGCGAAATCCCAGAAACCTATCTTAAATCAAACACTCTAACTGAGATGCTTAATCTTGTCCCATAGTGGGTTGGGTATGGGTTGTGTCGATAATTATGGCCGCGTGAGAGGGGGGTATATTAAAGTGCCAAAATGGTTTTTGAAAAAGCGCTTGCAATGATGGGTGCGATGTGGTAAAATACGCGTGAGGAAATTATGGATAACAAGTTTTTTAATCTTGATAATGCAAGCACCACTGCGCCATACCCTGAGGTCGTGCGCGCGATTGATATCGCCTTAACCGACGATTATCTTAATATGGGCGCAAAATACAAACAAGCCCGCGTTATCGCGCAAAAAACTGAGGCGATAAAAAAGGGTATGCTTAACCTTATCGGCGCAACAACTGGCGACGTTATCATCACGCCAAGCGCCACGGCGGCCAACAACCTTGCCTTCACAGCCTTTAACATAAGCACGAAAAAAACGGCCTTGGTTGGCAGTGGTGAGCACTCGTCTGTGCACGAGGTCGCAAAACATCTTATAGACGCGGGCGCGAAAGTTGAGTTTATCAAACTGACCCCATCGGGTACCATCGACCTTGACGACTTTAAGCGTAAGATGACCGACGGCGTATCGTTTGTTTCCGTTATGCTTGTAAGCAACGAAACGGGCGCGATTAACCCCGTGGCGCAAATTGCTAAAATCGCGAAAGCCGTTAACCCGAATTGCATCGTGCATACAGACGCGGTTCAGGCGCTTGGAAAAATTGACGTAAACGTACGCGCGCTTGGTGTTGATATGCTTACCATCTCGGCGCACAAGATTTGTGGCCCCAAAGGCATCGGTGCGTTGTATTCTCGCGATAAAAACAAGCTTAAACCAATTATCTTTGGCGGCGGACAAGAAAACGGTCTTGTTTCAGGCACTGAGAACTTTGCGTACCTTTCGGGATTTTACACCGCGATGAAGATTAAAATTGGACGCCTAAATAGCGACGCTCAAAAGGCGCTTGAATACAAATTGGCCTTTATAAACGCGCTTAAAAACAGGCAGATTGACTTTAAAATCAATGGCCAAATAGACGGGTTCAGCCCATACATTCTTAACATCGAAATCGCGGGCGTGCGCGGCGAGGTCCTGTTGCACGCACTGGCTGAAAGCAATATACTTATAGCCACGGGCTCGGCCTGCTCGTCAAAAAAACGCGGCAACCGTACCCTTGAAGCAATGGGGCAGACGACCGCCGAGATTGACAGCGCCATACGCATCTCGTTTTCGCCCGATGCTGACTATGACTTTGACTATATCGCCGATAAATTCAAAGAGGTTATCACGTTTGTTAAGGCAAACTAGGACGTCGCGCCGTGAGATACTGATATAAAGCGGCTGAGATTGCAGTCGTTTCGCTCCTCGCAATGAGAGTTAGCAGTAGGTCGTTAGTGTGACGGCAGTAAGCGTAAATATATTTATGCGGGTGTACAAAATAAACGGCTGTAATAATCGGCCGCATTTAAACTTTCAACTTTACACTTTAAACTTTAATAATAAGGAATTACTGATGAGAAACGTTATTTTAATTAGATACAGCGAAATTCATTTAAAGGGCAAAAACCGAGGCTTTTTTGAAAAGCTTTTGATTGAAAACATTAAACACGCGGTTAAAGATTTTAACGCAAAGCTTGGGCACATCGCGGGCAGATACGTTTTGACTGACTATAACGTGGCCGACGAGGCAGAATTAATCGAACGCTTAAAGTGCGTATCGGGTATTTTTTCATTTTCGCCAGCCGTTGAAGTTGAGTCTACCCTTGAAAACATCTCGCGCCTTGCTAAGGACTTAACGCGCGATTTGGCGGGCACTTTTAAGATTGAAACCAACCGCGCAGACAAAACTTTTCCATTAAACAGTATGCAAGTCAGCCGCGAGGTCGGCGGAGATTGCCTTGAACAAAACCCGCGCCTTAAAGTTGACGTAAATAGCCCTGACACAACCGTGCACATCGACATCCGCGAAAGTGGCAATACATACGTGTTTACCCAAACGGTGGCGGGGATGGGCGGTATGCCTGTTGGGTCATCGGGCAAGGGGCTGTTGCTTTTGTCGGGCGGGATAGACAGCCCGGTGGCGGGGTATATGATGGCTAAGCGTGGCGTCAAGATTTTTGCGCTGCATTTTCACAGCTTCCCATACACCAGTCCGCAAGCCAAAGAAAAGGTTATAACCCTTGCTCACGAGCTTTCAAAATACGCGGGGCATATCAAGATGCACGTGGTAAGCGTAACGAAAATTCAGCAAGAAATTCACCGCCACTGCAAAAGCGAGTTTATGATAACCCTGCTTAGGCGCTTTATGTTTAAAATTGCCGAAAAAATCGCCAAAGAAAACGGCTATGATATGATAATAACCGGCGAAAATCTGGGGCAGGTTGCAAGCCAAACGATTGAAAGTATGACAGTGGTTGAAAACGTGGTTAAATCAACCGTTATCGCGCGCCCGCTTATCGCGTTTGACAAGGTTGACATCATCGACATCGCCCGAAAAATCGGCACGTACGAGACGTCAATTCAACCTTTTGAAGACTGTTGCACCGTCTTTTTACCTAAAAACCCAGTCACGAAGCCAAAACTGAGGCACGCCGAGTTTGAAGAGGCACGCCTTGACGTTGACGCCCTTATTGCAGACGCCCTAACCACCCAAGAAATTATCAATATATAAACTAGCCTAAGCATAACGTAATACAAATCAGTTAATAAAAACACTCTATGAAGAAATTGTCATCATAGAGTTTTTTTATTGCGGATTATAAGAGGTTGAAAGTGGGGGGAGGTTGGTGGCGGAGAAGATTTCCGTGCGCTTGGTTTTAAGGGGTGCGTTAGGGTCAGCAAGCGTCACGCGGCCGTCAGCAAGGTCATCAAGGCTAATCTCGGCGTCAACAACCCCCGCCGGGCGCCTGAAATTGTCAGGACGGTGAGAGGCATAAACGCTTGAAATCATCTGCTTGTTTAGTATGGTTGGGTAGGTTGACCCGTTAACGCTTGCGGGCAATTGTTTTAGCGAGTTTGACGCGCCAATCCACGTGGCGAAGGTGTGCTCACTGGTTACTGAAAGGCTGTAAGCATCACTGTTACTATGCAAGTTTTTTATGCCAACCGTACCCGTTTTTGACGCGATGTCAAAGTCAAAGCCCGAGAGCCTTGACGCCGTCCCGCGCTTAGACACGCCCTTTAAACAATCGGCCACAAGATAGGCCGTTTCTTTTTTCATCGCTTGAGTTTTAGATGGCGAATTTTCAAACAAAACCTGCCCGTTAGCGTTTTCTATCCTTTTGATAAACTTAGCGGGAGCAAACATCCCGTCACAGCCGAAACTTGAAAACGCCGCAGCCAACTGGGTAAGCGTCACCCCGCGTGAGGTGGCGCCAAGCGCAAGCGAAAGCCCCGTGTCGTTGTCTGCGAAATCTATGCCAAGGCGCGAGGCGAAATCTTTGCTTTTATTCACGCCCGTATACGTCAAAACCTTGACGGCGGGGATATTAAGCGATTTCTCAATACTTGTCCGCACGGACACGTTTCCGTGATAGACGCCGCCCGCGTTTTTAGGGCTGTAACCGCCGAAATCTGTTTGCGTGTCGCGAATTACGGTGGCGGGTGAAACAACATCATATTCAAACGCTGGGGCATAAACAAGTATCGGCTTAATGGCCGAGCCCGCTTGTCTTTTTATGTTGTTGGCGCCTGACTTAACATTGCTTGCAAATGCCACCACGCCGCCAGACGCGTTATCTAACACTACGCTTGAAATAAAGGGTGTCCCGCCACCCACTGATGGGTTAAAATTACCCGAATTTATCTTATTTTCAAGCGTTTGTTGAATGCTTGGGACAAGGTACGTTGAAACCTTAAAATTGCCCGAAATTATATTGCTTTCGCTTAGGCTAAGTATCTGTGCAGCCTCGGCAATGGCGGCTTGCGCGTAACTTGAAACGGGGTTTGTTTCGCTTATATTAATTCCGCTATAAACGCACGCGTCATACTCCGTTTGCGTTATTTTATTTTCTTTAAGCATTGCCTTTAAAACAAGGTTTTTGCGGTCTATCGTTTTGCTGTAATTAGTGACGGGGTTATACACGCTTGGGGCATTGATTACCGCCACCAAGAGGGCGCTTTCGTTAAGGCTTAATTCGCTTGCGTGCTTGTTAAAATAAAACTTGCTGGCGTCCTCGATTCCGTAACAGCCGTTGCCGAAATAGATGGTGTTAAGATACATTTCAAGTATCTCGTTTTTGGTGTAACGCCTTTCAAGGTCGCGCGCGAGTTTAATTTCTTTCATCTTGCGCGTATAGGTGCGCTCGCCGCTTAATTGGCTGTTTTTGATAAGCTGCTGGCTTATAGTAGAGCCGCCTTGCTTGTTTGAATGCGGGTTAAGGTTATTAATTATCGCGCCCCCGATACGGATAAGGTCAACACCTTTGTGGTTGTAAAACCGCTTGTCTTCCATACAAATAAAGGCGTTTTTGGTGTGTTCGGGTATGGCGTCTAGGCTGATTTTTGTGCTTTGACTATTTGCTCTTACGTCCATCACATTCCCAGCGCTGTCTAAAAGCGTAACCTGAGAGTCATTGCTTAATGCAAGCGCATTTGTGTTAAGCGTGACGCCGCTTGTTACAACCATAAACAAAACAAACAAAGAAATCGCGCCGATAAAGATGATGCTTAGCCCCAGCGCGGTCAGCCTTAAAAATATATTCTTTTTCGAGCCTTTTTCCTTTGTCATTTGTTTTAGTATGTCGAATTTTAGCAGAAATTAAACATACTTGCGCCAAAATGTTGAAAAAACTAAAAAAATATGTATAATAATTATGTCTATATAGAGAGGTAAAAATGAAAAACTATTGCATTTTAACATATGGGTGCCAGATGAACGTGCACGAAAGTGAGAAACTTGCAGGTATCCTTGAAAGTTTTGGCTATTTGCCCGTTTTGACCGCCAAAGGGGCTGACGTTGTTGTTTTTAACACGTGCGCCATCCGTGAAAGCGCAGAGCAAAAGATTTTTGGCAATATTGGCGACCTTAAACAACTTAAAAAAGCCAAGCCCGATATGATAATCGCGGTGTGCGGGTGTATGAGTCAACAAAGCGGCTACGCGGACTTAATCAAGCAGAAATTTCCGTTTGTTGATATTATTTTCGGTACTCACAACCTTTCGCGTTTTGGCAACTTTTTAAACGAAAAACTTAATGGCAAAAAGCGCGTTATTGAAATCAATGAAACTGAAAACATCGCCGAGCGTGACGCGATGAAAAAGGTGCGCACAAGCGGCGTAAATGCGTGGATAAATATAACTTATGGCTGTAACAACTTTTGTTCGTATTGTATTGTTCCGTATGTCCGTGGGCGCGAAGTCAGCCGAGATAAAAACGAAATTATCGCCGAGGTTAAAGAGTGTCTCGCCGCGGGTTATAAACAGATAACGCTTTTAGGCCAAAACGTTAACAGTTATGGCAATGATGACCCAGCGCGATTTGGCACGTTTGCGGGATTGCTGCGCGATATTGATGCGATTGAGGGTAAGTTTAGAGTTAAGTTTATGACCAGCCACCCAAAAGATTTAAGCCACGAGGTCATTGACGTTATCGCGGGGTCAAGTAAGATTTGTCATTATATCCATTTGCCAGTTCAGTCAGGCAGTGACCGCATTCTTACGCTTATGAACCGTCACTATAACCGCCACCATTATTTAAGTTTAATTGACTATGCCAAGTCTAAAATCGCCGACGTGCAGTTTTCAAGCGACATTATTGTTGGTTTTCCTACTGAAACAGAAGAAGACTTTCTTGACACGCTTAGCCTTGTTGACAAAGTAGGCTATGAACAATTGTTTACTTTTATTTACAGCAAGCGCAAAGGCACGGTGGCGGAAAAGCTTGATGGCCAAATTCCGCTTGCAACCAAGAAAGAAAGGCTTAGGCGCTTAATAGAACTTGAACACGCCAAGGCCACTAAGATTAGCGAAAGTTTTATCGGTAAAACGGTTGAGGTGCTTGTTGAAGACGTGCACCCAAAGAAGGCGGGGATGGTTGTTGGCTCTACGTTTAATGGCAAAACCATATCGCTTATGGGCAGCAAGGCGCTTGTTGGTCAGTTTGTTAATGTCCGTGTTACCAGCGCGAAACTGACCGTCCTGTCAGGAGAAATACAAAAAAATAGTTAAAAGTTAAAGGTGAAAAGTGAAACGAAATTGCTGGTGAATGCAGTTGTCAAACACGAGAAACAAAGTAATGTGATAATCTCAGCCGCACTTAAACTTTATACTTTATACTTTAAACTTTACAAAAAAGGAACTAATTATGCGAATATGTGAACTTGATGGTAGGCGAGACCAGCTTACCAATATGATGAAGCAATATCTTGCGATTAAAGAGATGAACCCAGACTGTGTTATATTCTATCGTTTGGGCGATTTTTATGAAATGTTTTTTGACGACGCGTTAGATAATGCTGACGTCTTAGAGCTTACGCTTACGGGGCGCGATTGTGGTCTTGAAGAGCGTGCGCCTATGTGTGGCGTGCCATATCACAGCGCTAAGCAATACATCGCCAAACTTGTTAAGATTAATAAAAAGGTGGCGATTGTTGAGCAGCTTGAAAAGGTGGCGGCTAATTCTAAAACGCCGATTGAAAGGAAGGTTGTTCGCATCATCACTCCGGGCACGGTTATTGACGATTTATGTTTAGAGGAAGACCGCAACAACTTTATCGCGTGCGTATACCAAACCAAAACGGCGGCGGCTGTTGCGTGGGCAGATATTTCAACGGGTGTGCTTAACGTTCAATCATTTAATGAAAGCAACTATGTAAGCCTGCTTGATGACGCACTGTTTAAGATTAAGCCCGCCGAGATTATCGCTAACGACTTAGCTTTCACTAACCAAGACGCGCTTTACACCGTCCGTTCGCGCACTGTGCCTGAATTTAACCAAACCAAGGATAGCGCGTTTACTATTGCAAACGCAACTAAGATAATCAAAGACCAGTTTAATATCAAAGACCTTACCGTTTTTGACCTTGATAAAAAAGAACTTATCTCATGCGTTGGCGCACTTATAAATTATCTTATTGACACGCAAAAGCACGCGCTTAGCAATATTAAACAGATTAAGGTTATTAAAAACACCAACTTTTTATATCTTGACCTTAATGCAAGGCGTAATCTTGAACTTGTTGAAAGTCAGGTTACGCGCAAAAAGCAAGGCACGCTGTTGGGGCTTGTTGATTTAACTCGTACGGGTATGGGCGCGCGAAAGATTCGTGACATTATTGAAAACCCATTAAGAAACGCAAAAGAAATCAATGCACGTCTTGACGCGGTTGAAGAACTTACTAAAAACACCATTGCGCGTGAAACAACCACCGAACTGTTTGACCAGATTGGCGACATAGAGCGTATATGTGGCAAAATTGCGGCGGGAACAGTTACGCCAAAAGACTGCTTCTTGCTTGCCAACTCGCTTAGCGTTATCCCAAAGATTAAAGCGGCGTTTGGCGATATGACCAGTACGCTTATTCAGGATGCGGTGGCGGGAATGGTTGACGTTAGTGATTGTACCAGCGACCTGCTTGCGGCGTTTGATAAGTTCGCGCCGGTTAACTTCCGCGATGGCGGCTTTATCCGCAGGGGGTACAGCGAGAGGCTTGATAGCTTGCTTGACGTTAAAGAATACGGCGTTAAGTGGCTTGCCGAATTTGAGGGCAAAGAACGTGAGCGCACGGGCATACGAAATCTTAAAGTAAGTTTTTCAAAGGTGTTTGGCTACACAATAGAGATAACCAAAAGCAACTATGCTTCAATTCCTGATAACTATATCTTAAAGCAGACGCTTGGAAACAGCCAAAAGTTTATAACGCAAGAACTTAAAGACGCCGAGCGTATGATAACAAGCGGTCAAGAGGATGCGCTTATCTTAGAGATGGAGTTATTTGAAGGGATAAAATCAAGGCTAATGAAAATGGTAACGGACATTCTTTCTAACGCAACAAGCATAGCCCTTTTGGACTGTCTTATAAGTTTTGCGAAAGTAAGCCTTAAAAATAATTATGTCCGTCCAGAGATAGATGAAAGCATAAACGAGATTATGATAGAGGGTGGGCGACACCCAGTTGTTGAGAATATGCTTGGGGCAAACAAGTTTATAGACAACGATACGCTTTTAGACAATAGCGAAAACAACATACTTATCATAACGGGGCCGAATATGGGCGGTAAGTCAACGTATATGCGTCAGGTTGCGCTTATCACCATTATGGCGCACGCGGGATGCTTTGTTCCGGCACGGCGGGCACGTATCGCGTTGACAGACAGAATTTTTACGCGTATCGGAGCAAGTGACGAACTTGCGCTTGGTAATAGTACGTTTATGGTAGAGATGAACGAGATAGCAAACGTTATCAACAACGCAACCGATAAAAGCCTTTTGATATTAGACGAGGTAGGGCGTGGGACGTCAACGTTTGACGGTATGAGTATTGCGTGGGCGATACTTGAATACATATCAACTAGGATTAAGGCCAAAACCCTTTTTGCGACGCACTATCACGAACTTACGGCGCTTGAAAACAAGGCGGTTGGTATAAAAAACTTTCGCGTGTTGGTTAAAGAGACCAACAACTCGATTATATTTTTGCATAAGATAGCGCGCGGGTCTGCTAACAGAAGTTTTGGTATTGAGGTGGCGGGACTGGCGGGCTTGCCTGATGCGCTTATAACTCGCGCAAAAGAGGTGCTTTCAGCGCAAGAGCAGGCAGCAAATAGTATTACTGTTGGCGAGTTTGACGGGGTTAAGGTGCCTGAAATTGACCCTAACGCCATTGAAATCATCAACACTCTTAAAGAGATGGATATGAACACCATTTCGCCACTTATGGCGTTTGGAACTCTCCAAAACCTTGTAGACAAGGTTAGAAAATAAAAGTTTAAACTTTCAACTTTTAACTTTAATAATAAACCAACTTTAAACTTTACAGAAAGGCAAACTAAAAAATCAACTAAAAAGGAAACGAACATGTCAAAGATAAATGTTTTGGATAGCAGCGTTTATAATCTTATTGCGGCGGGCGAGGTAGTAGAGCGTCCGTCAAGCGTTGTTAAAGAACTTGTTGAAAACAGTATTGATGCGGGGGCAAAAAGCATCACTATTGAGATTGAATGTGGTGGCAAAAAAAGCATTATCGTAACGGATAATGGCTGCGGCATTGAAAAAGACGACTTTAAAAAGGCCTTTCTTGCGCACGCAACAAGTAAGATTAAAACGGGCGCTGACCTTGATTCAATCTTTACGCTTGGGTTTCGCGGCGAGGCGCTTGCATCAATTGCGGCGGTTTCAACCGTAACGCTTACAAGCCGCACGCAGCAAAGCGCCATAGGCTACAGCCTTAAAATAGTTGCGGGGCAGTTTGGCGAGATAACAGAGACGGGTTGCCCGGTCGGCACAACGCTTAAAGTTGAAAACCTTTTTGAGTTTGTTCCGGCGCGCGCTAAGTTTTTAAAAAAGGACAAGCAAGAGGAACAAGAGGTAACCAACCTTATTTCGCGCCTGATACTTGCCAATCCAAACGTTGCGTTTAGGTATATCGCCGATGGCAACCTTATCTATCAAAGCACGGGCGC
>ENA-OPNI01000447-OPNI01000447.1-human-gut-metagenome-genome-assembly--contig:-NODE-447-length-14068-cov-2.122244_pt1 | contig 14068 bp, 10 predicted proteins | sample MGYA00241538_ERZ501773 | MGnify/ENA primary metagenome ERZ501773 (study PRJEB25962, sample SAMEA2042556) | human gut metagenome | biome: human gut; feature: human-associated habitat; material: faeces...
CGCTGCCGATTCTGGTTTCCGCAGAAACCGCCAGGGCGGACATCCAGACAGGCCGGAGCGCCACCCGCGCCCTGACGAACAGTTCCGGACGGCCCAAAGGCCCCGTCATCGTCACCCCAACGCAACGGGACCCCCTGCCCCGGGTCATCGTCAAATCACCTGTTGCTGCAGAGGCAGGGAAACGGCCCGCGCCCCGCATCCTTCCCAGGACGTCCAGGCAAAGCCCCGGCACCTATCCCTGGCGTCTCAACATTACCGCCACGGTCTTCTGGGTGGGGGAAGAACCCACGGAACGCAATCCGGTAGCCAACCACAAAAGTTCGTGGGATTCCGCATGGCGGGAAAACTTCGGCGGCTTCGACAACCCGGATCCCGTTTGCCGCACGATGGACTTCCGCCCGAAAACATTCATCCCCCGGCAAAACCCCTTTTACGTGGCGCTCCCTTATAATGACGTTTCCAGAGGGGAGCATAAGGCGGAGGCGTCACGGGTCATCCCGTGGTTCCGCCGCGAATACGCGGGAAAGGGACAATCCGTCTGCAAGGGCAGATGGGTGCAAATCGTTTACAACAAGCGTTCCTGTTTTGCCCAATGGGAAGACTGCGGCCCCTTCACCACGGAAGACTGGCCCTACGTCTTTGGAGACAAGCCTCCCGTCAATACCCAGAACAAAGGGGCGGGCATTGACATCTCCCCTGCCGTACGCGACTATCTGGGCATTACGGGAGGAACAGCCATTGTCCACTGGCGCTTTGTGGAATTTTACCGCATTCCCCGCGGCCCGTGGTCCAAATACGGGGACAACAATCCTTTTGTCAATGCCGGGCTGGGAGCCGGGAAAAAATCCCTTCAGTCACGGGAAGACCGTCTGCGCCGGCAGCAGGAAGCCATTCAGCGGGAGCTATTGAAGGATCCCGCGAAACTCAGAAGGGAACTCCAGGGATAACCCCTGTGCCGCCGCAGCCATGCAACGTCCACGCATTCTACATATTTTCAGCCGTTACGGCGAGGTTGGGGGGGAAGAAATCTGCTTCCATGCCATTACAGAGGCTTTGGGTGCCATAGCGGATGTCACGCCCTTTGTCTATTCAACGGAGGAGCTGTTCCATAGCCCCCACGGCGCCCTGACGAAAATGGGTTATTTGCTCCACAACAGGGATGTGGAGCAAAAACTGCGCAAATGCCTGCGTGAAAACCGCTATGACGCATGGATCATCCACAATACGTTCCCGGCCATGTCCCCCTGCGTCTATGAACTGGCCCTGCATCAACCCGCTCCCGTCATCCACTACATGCACAATTACCGCTCCGGCTGCCTCAACGGAGTATTTTACCGGGACGGAGCGCCCTGCTTTTCCTGCCAAGGCGGCAACTATTTTCCCGGCATCATGCACGCCTGTTGGAGGAAAAACGCCGCATACTCCTCCCTGGCCGCCGCCGTCCTGTATAAAACGCGCCGCATGGGAGCCTGGAGCCGCTTTTCCTCCTATATTGCCATCAGCCGGCGCCAGCGGGAACTTCTCATCCGAACCGGAATACCGGAGGATAAAATCAGGGTTATTCCACATTTCATCCGGCAAAATCCTGCTCCTGCAGCCGGCCAGCCCCTCCGGGACGTCCTTTACGCCGGACGCCTGACGCAGGAAAAAGGAGTCCTGCAACTGGTTCAGGCGTGGGAACTCCTATCCCCCCCCGGCCGCATTCTCTACCTGATGGGAGACGGCCCCCTGCGCGGAGAACTGGAGCGTTATATCTCTTCCCGCCATCTTGAATCCATCCGCCTGACCGGGTTCATTCCCCATGAGGAACAAGGAGCCGTCCGCGCCGCCTGCGGCCTCTCCGTAGCGCCCTCCCTCTGGGAGGAAACCTTCGGTATGGTTGTCCTGGAATCATGGCTCCACGGCACGCCCGTCATCGTTACCCCGAACGGCGGCCTGCCGGAGCTCATCACCCACGGCAGGAATGGCTGGATTGCACAGGAACCTTCCGTGGAATCCCTGGCGGAGACGCTGCACACCGCCCTGAAGCAAGAAGAACGCTGGCCGGCCATGGGCGCGCACGGGCAACAACTTTTGTCCTCCACATACTCCCCCGCCGCATGGCTCCGGTCCATGGAAGCCCTTCTTGGCGAGCTCCGCGTTTTCCATTCATCTTCCACCCCACCAACATCATGAAATGGTACACATGCACTCCGGTGTCCTTCAAGGGAGACCATACTTTCTTTTCCCGCGATTCAGGCGCTTTCTGCAAGGCCTTTCAGAGAATCGGGGTGGAAAGCAGGGCCATCATGCCCACACCTGCCCAGGAAGGAGATGATCCCGACCTCATCCGCACGGAATACGCCAACCTGAAAGATGCAGCCTGGTGGAAGTCCCTGGGTATTGACGGAGTGATCCTGTACGCCTGGGGAATGGGCAAATACCTTCCCATCGCCAGAGCCATCCATGACGCGGGAATCTTTCTGGTAGTGTATATGGATACTTCCGGGCTATTTTACCCTTGGCGCTATTGGAAAACACTTACACTCCAAATTTGGAATAGGGAGAAAAATAAAAGAGGAAATTTAAAGGGCCCTCTTTTTGCCTGTCTCCACATCATCAAAAATCATACCTTCGGAGCTTTGGACTGGGGGAGAAGGAAACACTTGAAAATGGCAAATCTTATTTCCTTTCCATCTCCTGCTGCCTTACTTTCCATCCTAGACCGTCAATGGCTTTATGGGAAACAGATATGTAAAAAACTTGCTCTTATTCCCAACCCGATCTCTTCTGAACATACTCTGAATCCTGTACAGCCAAAACACAATTTAATTGTTGCTGTGGGTCGTTGGGACGATTGTTTCCAAAAAAAACACAAATCTTCTGATGCAAGCACTGGAAATATTCGTGAACAAAAGTCCCTCCCCGTGGATTGTTGAAATTTATGGGAGAATACCACCCTTCCTGCACGAATGGCACCAACAATTACCCCCCCAACATCAAAATTACATCCATTTAAATGGAATAATACCCAATCAGAAACTTATCAAAGTTTATGCAAAATCTAAAATTTGTCTTTGTTCCTCCCGTTATGAAGGTTCTCACATTGCCTCCGCAGAAGCGCTGTGCGCCGGGGCCTCTGTCGTAGGGCCTCGCCTCACACCCCAGCTGAACTGCCTGCAATGGTACGTTTCCCATGATTCAGGCACACTCAGCCCGGACGATTCTCCGGAAAGCCTCTCCGGGGCGCTTTTGGAAGAAATCCGCGCCTGGGACTCCGGAAAACGCAACCCGGAGGAAATATCCCGCTATTGGTGTTCCCTGCTGCATGCGGAAAATTCCTGCAAACGCATTATTGCCGCCTATGAAGCCGCCCAAGGCGGAAAAACCGGCCTCTAACTACCCGACAGGGCATGCGCCTCAATCCACACATCCTCCCATTTCCTGTCCGCCAGCGCCCCATAGAGAGGATGGCTCCACAACCCGGCGCGCATGGCCGCGGGAGAAGCCAGTCCCAGCAGAAAGCGCGCCAACTGGGAAGGGCGGGCCAGCGCGGGCTTCCTCTGCCCCGCCAGCTCCATGACGGCGGAGCGCAGCTCTTCCGGTAACGGGGGAAGTTCCTCTTCTTCCATGGCCGCAGGCAACATCCCGCAGCACGCAGGACAATGCCCGCAAGGCCCGGACAGGTCCCGGAAACCGAAATAGGCATCCAGGCTTCTATTCAGGCAGGCGGAAGACGTCAGCGTAGAAACGCAGGTTTTCCAGCGTTCCAGCCCGTTCAGCCGGGATCTGGAAAAATACTGCTCAAATTCCTCCGCAGCCTCTTCCGCGTCAAATCCTTCCGAATACAGATGAAGGGCTGCCTGGCGCAGCTCCACTTTCCATTCCCCGGAAAGAGCCAGGTCACCAAGCCAGGCGGCGGCTTCTTCCCATGAAATTCCCCATTCCACAGCCAGATCCTCCACCTCTCCCTGCCGGCGCATATCCATCCATTGCAGCCGGGCGCATTCCTCCCCGCCGCGGCCGCACAGAATTTCCTCCATCCGGAACAGAGGGCGCACCCTGTAATACTTGAACCCCGTCCCCTTCTCCCGTACGGAACCGGAACGTTTCAGGTCAAACAGCATCCGGTCCACTGCCACACCCGGCAAATCATAAACGGAGGAAGCCTCATACAGGGAAACAATGTGCTCCCCCCTGCGGGACAACAGGGATACCAGCCCTTTCATGCCGTGCCGGTCCGGCTCCGCCGCATGCAGCCGGTTGACTACAGCTACGCTGTCGCGGGCGGACAACATCACCAGGCTGAAGGAAGGAAGACCGTCGCGGCCCGCACGGCCGGATTCCTGAACATACGCCTCCAGACTGGCGGGGGGATGGTAATGCACTACGGAACGCACGTCCGGCTTGTCAATCCCCATGCCGAAAGCAATCGTCGCCACCAGCACGTCCGCCGCGCCTGCCAGAAACTCGTCCTGAACCAGCCCCCGCGTTTCCGGAGGCATGCCCGCATGGTAGGACTTGACGGAAAAACCGGCTTTCCCCAATTCGTAGGAAAGGTTTTCCGCATCTTTGCGGGTCCGCGTGTACACCACGGCGGGACGACGGCCTTCCTCTTTCAACAATTCAACCAGCCGCGCGGTCTTATCCTGCTCCCTCAACGTTTCCACCTGACGGAAAATATTCGCACGGTACGGAGCAGCCCGGAAAATACATTCATCGCGCACGCCAAACAGGCCGGCCAGATCGCGGCACACCCGCTCCGTAGCCGTGGCCGTCAACGCCATGACGCAGCGGAATCCGTGCTTTTTGAAAAAACCGGGCAGCCCCAGATAATCCGGACGGAAACTGTGCCCCCATTCCGAAAGGCAATGAGCCTCATCCACCACGAACAAGCCGGGAGGGACAAGCTCCATGGCCTGCTGAATCCACGGGGATTCCAGAGATTCCGGCGCGGCAAACAGAAGGCGGACGCTTCCGGACGTCAATCTGTCCATCAGGGCGGCCTTATCTTCCTCCGCCAGGGTCGAATCATACCTGGCGGCGGCCACCCCCAGTCTTTCCAGCCCCGCCACCTGGTCGCGCATCAGGGCAATCAGCGGAGAAACCACAACCGTCAGCCCGTTCCACCCCCCCGCCGGAACTTGTTAGCAAAGGCTCTTGCCGGAACCCGTAGGCAAAATACCGATGCAGGAACGGCCCTCCAGCGCACACTCCACCAGCTCCCTCTGCATGGGACGGAACCGCTCCTTGCCGAACAAACGCAGCGTGTCTTCCAGAGTAGAGGAAAGCATGGGGCAAGAATACCATAACGCAGAATACCGGCAAAAGGAATCCTATGACATTGACACGGCGGCGCCATCCTATATCCTCCAGGCAATATGAGACCCTTGAAAACCATCGTCGCCGGAACTCTGGCCCTGCTGGCGGCAGTTCCCCTGTCAGCCCAAACCAGGGCCGCGGAAAATAAGAAACCGAACATCCTCTTTATCATTACGGACGACCACGCCTACCAGACGCTGGGCACCGGCAAAGACGATTCCCCCGTCGCCCTGCCCAACTTCAACAAACTGGGACGCCAGGGCATGGTTTTTGACCGCAGCTACTGCGCCAACTCCCTGTGCGGACCTTCGCGGGCTTGTATCTACACTGGCCGCCACTCCCATATGAACGGGTACCTCTTCAACGAACATGCGGCTCCCTTTGACGGTTCCCAGCCCACTTTCCCGAAAATGCTCCAAAAGGCCGGTTACCAGACGGCCATTGTCGGCAAGTGGCACCTGGAAGCCATCCCGCCGGGCGCCAAGGGAGATACGTCCAAATATGAATCCGACCCCACCGGATTCGATTACTGGGAAATTTTCCCCGGCCAGGGCAACTATTTCAATCCGGATTTCATCACTCCCGGCAAGGACGGCAAACGCGTGGTGAAAACGGAACCCGGCTATGCCACGGAACTGGTCACGCAAAAAAGCCTCAAATGGCTGGACCAGAGGGACAAGGACAAACCCTTCATGCTCGTCGTGGGTCACAAGGCACCCCACCGTTGCTGGTGCCCCTCCATTCAGAATCTGGGCCGCGCCAAACAGTATGCGGACGCCATTGACCCGCCCGCCAATCTGGAAGACGATTTTGCAGACCGCCCGGAATTCCTGAAAATGACGGAACAAACCCTGCTCAACCATTTCAACGTATGGTCTGACGAGCACCTGATCAAGGAGGTGGTCCCGGAAGACATCCAGAAAATGCTTTCCTGCCCGGAATCCAAGACCCTGCATACTCAGTATGACTGGGAAATGCCGGAATGGGTGCGCATGGACCCGCAGCAGAAGGAAGCCTGGTACAACTACCACAAGGCCCGTACTGTACAGCTTGTCAAAGATATTAAAAACGGGAAAATCAAAACGCAGCGCGACATTTTGCTGCGCCGCTGGCGCCATTATATGGAAGACTATCTGGGCACCGTTCTTTCCGTGGACGAAAGCATCGGCCAGATCATGGACTATCTGAAACAGAACGGCCTGGACAGGAATACGCTGGTGCTCTACTGCGGAGACCAGGGATTCTACATGGGCGAACACGGCCTGTACGACAAGCGCTGGATTTTTGAAGAATCCTTCCGCATGCCCCTCATCATGAGATGGCCTGGCCACATCAGGCCGGGCGTGCGCTCCTCCGCCATGGTGCAGGAACTGGATTATGCTCCCACTTTCTGCGACGTGGCCGGGGTAAATACCAAGGAAAATATGAATACCTTCCAGGGCCGCAGCCTCACTCCCCTGTTCAAGACCGGAGAACATCAGGATTTCAAAAACCGTTCTCTTTACTACGCTTTTTACGAAAATCCGGGTGAACACAACGCTCCGCGCCATGACGGCCTGCGCACGGACCGCTACACGCTGTCCTATATCTGGACCAGCGACGAATGGATGCTCTTTGACAACCAGAAGGACCCGGCCCAAATGCACAACGTCATCAACAAACCGGAATATGCGGAAACCGTGAAAGAACTCAAAACCCTGTACGGCAAGCTCCGCAAAGACTACCAGGTACCGGAAGGCTTCCCCGGGGCCACCGGCAAACTGGCCGTCAAGCCGCAGTGGGACTGCGCTCCCTCCAGAGATTGACGCCGCCATTCACCGTTCCTCCCGAAACACGGTTGTCCGGAACACGCCATTGACGACGGAGGGACAGGGTTTAAATCCTCACACAAACAACAACCATTACTATACGGCGCCGCATGAAATCAATTTTGCTAGCCGCAGCGTTCCTGGGTTCCCTCTGCTGGGCCGGAACCAATCCCTACAACATTATTCCGGAGCCCGTCAACGTGACGACAACTTCCGGAACTACCAAAAACCTCAAAATCATCCATGAGCAAAAAGTCGCCGGACTGGGCAATGAAGGGTATGCCATGAAACTGACGCCCGGCGGCGTGGAACTCCGTTATACCACGCCCAACGGGAAGGCCATGGCCATGGCGACCCTGTTCCAGCTCCAGGACCAGCTTTCGGATACTCCTGAGGGCCTTCCCTGCGGCAGCATCCAGGATTCCCCCGACTTCGGCTGGCGCGGCATGATGGTAGACGTAGGCCGCTACCACTATCCCATGAAGGAGATCTACAATTTTGTGGACGCCATGCATTATTACAAATACAACGTCCTGCATCTCCATCTGACGGAAGACCAGGGCTGGCGTCTCCCCGTGCCGGGCTACGACAAGCTCCGCACCATCGGCGCCGTCCGCCCTTCCGCTCCGGAAAACCAGAACAATTCCCTGCTGGCCAATGAAGGCATGTATACCAAAAAGGAACTCCAGGACCTGGTAGCCTACTGCAAAGCGCGCGGTATCCAGGTGCTGCCGGAAGTGGAAATGCCGGGCCACAATATGGCCCTGGCCGCGTCCTATCCCGAATTCTGCTGCAACACCAAACGGGCCCAGGTATGGACGCACGGCGGCGTTTCCTCCAAGCTGATTTGCCCGCAGAAACCGGCCACCAAAAAGTTTCTTAAGGATACCTTCAATACCGTCCAGCAGATATTCCCTTTCCCGTACATCCACATCGGCGGTGACGAATGCCCCATGGGAGACTGGAAGAAATGCCCGGACTGCCAGGCCGCCCGAGCCAAAAAGGGCCAGGGGGATAATGTGGAAGTCCAGATGAGCGATTTCACGAAAAGCCTGACGGCCATACTCTCCAAGCACCGGAAAAAGCCCATCCTTTGGTATGACATCAACAAGAGCTATTACCACAAGGGGGAAACCGTCATGTCCTGGCTGCCGGGAGAATTCCCGCGTTGCATTGATAAGACGAAGGAACAGGGCATCGACCTCATCGTCACCCCCCAGTTCAAGTACTACCTGGCGCGTACCCAGATGAAATTCCCGGCGGACGACGTGCGCGCCCGGCCCGGCGGAGCTCCCATCCTGCTGAAAGACTGCTACAACTTCGATCCCCGCAACGGACGGGACAAGAATGACGTCAAGCACATCAAGGGAATCAACCTCTGCATGTGGGCGGAATGGATTCCCTCCGGCGAATTGCTGATGTACATGACCTACCCCCGCGCCATGGCTGTTTCCGAAACCGCGTGGGGCAGCCACAAGAACCGTCCAAGCCTGGAAGAGTTTGAAAAGAAAATGGAAACCCACAAGAAACATTTCCAGAAGCGTTTCGGCTATACTCTGGAACGCACTGTGGAAAACAAACCCTACCGGGAAAAATTCATCACCCAGGAGGAAATCGAACGTATTAACGAGAATTATAAAAAGGGCCAGCAAAACGCGGACAAATAGCGTTTCCTTTTCTCTCGCCATCCTCTGATTTCTTCAAAGCCGGGGACGCGGACAACCGCGGATCCCCGGCTTTCTTTTCCCGCTTGACCGGAAAGCCCTCTTCCCTTCTAATCGTTCCGCCATGTTACACCTTTACGATACCCGCACCAGAACGGCCCAGGCCATTTCCCCCATGGATGGAAAAACACTGCGCTTTTACTGTTGCGGCCCCACGGTGTACGGCCCGGCCCACATCGGCAATTTCCGCACTTTCGTGATGCAGGACGTCTTCCGCCGCGTCCTGGAGCTGGGGGGGGTTCCCACCACGCACATTCGCAATCTGACGGATGTGGATGACAAAACCATCCGGGATTCTCAAAAAGCCGGCGTTTCCCTGGCGGAATTCACCGCAGGCTGGGCGGACCTGTTCCACCGGGACTGCGCCGCCCTTAATTGCCTGCCTCCCCATGCGGAACCCTCCGCCGTGGGCCATATTCCCGAACAGATACGGATGGTCCAAACATTGGTGGAAAAGGGCCATGCCTATGTCTCGGAAGACGGTTCCGTGTATTTCAGAATTTCCTCCTTCCCGGAATACGGAAGGCTTTCCCACCTGGACGAACGTGAACTGGATTTAGGAAAAACCGCCAATACCCGGTCCAACGCAGACGAATATGAAAAGGATTCCGTGGCAGACTTCGTGCTGTGGAAGAGCCGCAGGCCGGAAGACGGCGACAACTTCTGGACCTCTCCCTGGGGAGAAGGACGCCCCGGATGGCATCTGGAATGCTCCGCCATGATCCATAAATACTTCGGCAATGACTTTGATCTCCATTCCGGCGGCGTGGATCTGGTATTCCCCCACCATGAAAACGAAGTGGCCCAGTCCCGCTGCGCCTGCGGAGGCGGCTTCGCGCGCCTGTGGTTCCACATCACGCACCTTCTGGTGGACGGCGGCAAGATGTCCAAATCCCTGGGCAACATGTATACGCTGGCGGATTTGGACAAACTGGGCCACAAGCCGTCCGCGGTCCGGTACGTACTGGCGGGGGGCTATTACCGCCGTCCGTTGAACTTTACCCTTTCCTCGCTGGAAGACGCTAAAGCCGCGCTGAACCGCCTGGCCAAATTCGACACGCAGCTCAGGAACGCCTCCGGAACGGATTCCGTTCCCTCCTATGAGGAATTCTGCGCGGCATTCCCGAAATTGGGAATTTTCCAGCCGGCATGGGACAGCCTGAACGATGACCTGAACACTCCGGAAGCCCTGGGCCATGTTTTCAGCGCCATCAAAAAGGCGGATATCCCCTCCCTTTCACCGGAGGAGGCGCTCCGCCTGCGGAATGCCTTCCATTTTATCCTGGCCGCCTTCGGCATTATTCTTCCAGAGGAGGAACGGGAGGAAGCCCCGGAAAAAGTTCGCATCCTGGCGGATCAGCGCTGGCAGGCCAAACAGAACCGGGACTGGACGGAAGCCGACCGTCTGAGGGCGGAAGTGGCAGCGCTGGGCTGGGTCATCAAAGACCGCAAAGACGGATACGACCTGGCACGCAAATAAACGAATGGACGCCTTTTCTCCCATTCCCGATCATACGGGCTTCAAGGCCAGGAACCTGTTTGCGGACGGGCAGCAAATCCTGAAAGGCGGAGCTTTCGCCAAAATAGCCCCCGGCGGCGGCGGCCCCCTTTCCCCGCACCGCCATGCCCACGCTCATTTATTCATTGTCACCCGTGGAACGGTCTCTGTCATGCTTGACGGAAAAGAAAGAACGGTTCACGAGTACGAATCCCAGCTCGTTCCCGGCGGCGTTCTGCACGCCGTCTGGAACAAAAATCAGGAACCGGCGGAAATTCTGGGCCTGACGCTGGAAACGCCCCCTTCACCCGCACCATGATGCAATGAGTTCCCGCCAGCGTACCCTGGGCCATGCAGCCGCCCTCATGACCATTCTCATCTGGGGAACGACTTTCGTCTCCACCAAGGTGCTTTTGCGGGATTTCACACCCGTCACGGTACTCTTCACCCGCTTTGTAATAGGATATGCTTTTCTCTGGTGCCTGAAACCGCGGTTTCTTCCATTCTCCGGTTGGAAAAAGGAATTCCTGTTCGCCGGAGCGGGATTGACCGGGGTTACCCTGTACTTCCTGCTGGAAAACATCGCCCTGACCTATACCTTTGCCTCCAATGTGGGGATTATCGTGGCAGTGGTTCCTTTCTTCACAGCCCTTCTGGCTCATTTCCTGCTGAAGGGGGAAGGCTTTTCCCGCCGTTTCTTCCTGGGTTTTGCCGCCGCCTTTACGGGTATCTTCCTCATCATGGCAAACGGAGCCTTCGTTCTGGAACTGAATCCGGCGGGGGATATCCTGGCACTGGGCGCGGCCTTTGTCTGGGCTGCGTATTCCATTCTGATGAAAAAAATCGGAGTCAACACGTCCAACATGATCATCTGTACGCGCCGCATTTTTTTCTATGGCATCGCGCTGATGATTCCCGCCCTGTGGCTCCTTCCGGCAAACATGGACTGGCATCTGATGGTAAAACCCGTCAATGCCTTTAATCTGCTGTATCTGGGCCTGTTCGCTTCCGCACTTTGTTTCCTGACCTGGAACCGCGTGGTGGAAATTCTGGGAGCCGTCAAATCCAGTATTTATATTTACATGGTACCGGTCGTAGCCGTGCTGGCGTCAGCCATCATTCTGGGGGAACGCCTGACCTGGATATCCCTGACAGGGATCCTGCTCACCCTGTGCGGCGTCACGATTTCAGAGTATAGAAAAAAAACACGGAAAAGCGGAAAGAAAAGGCCATCCTGAGAAAAATCCGATTTCTCCCGCTCCGGTTCTCTATATTTTTCCCCCTTGCATGGAGATGGACAGAAACCGCTTCCAGAACATGTCAGGCCGATGATTTCCCGCAACGGACAGACATTCATTTATCACGTTGCGGAAAAACCTGTCTCTGGATTAGATATCCGGCAACAACAAAGTTTTTTGAAAAAAATCCTCTCAGCTTCCGGAAACGTTTCTTTCCGCCTCTTCTTGAATTCGGGCTTCCGTCTCTTCAATCTTTTCCGAAAGGTCAGCCCATTGTGTAAAACAGGTTTCCAGCTGCCGGTCCGTCTGCTGAAAACGGGAGGTAAGCTCCATGACGGCTTCCGTATCAGCCGCCACGTCCGGACGTTCCAATTGAGAAGTAATTTCCGTCTTTTCCGTTTCCAGCCGTGCTATTTCTTCTTCCAGCAGCTCCAGTTTCTCCTGAAGAGGACGCAGCAGGCGCGTCTTCTTCTGGCGGATTTCCGCCTCCATGCGCCTGCGTGCCTTGCGGTCCAGCCCGGCGCCCGGTTCCGCCGCTCCGGAGGGGGGTAAGGCGGCTGCGGCAGCCAGGGCCTGGTTCCTCTCCACCTTTTCCAAATAATCAGAAACATTGCCCAGGTAAACGCGCGGTTTTTCTCCCGGGACGAATTCCAGTACTTTCGTCACGATGGGATCCAGGAAACTGCGGTTGTGGGAAACGATGCAGTAGGAACCCGGATATTCGGACAGAGCCTGTTGAAGCACCTGCTGAGACTGGATATCCAGATGATTGGTCGGTTCATCCAGAATCAGAAAATTGGCCGGATGCAACAGCATGCACACCAGCGCCACACGGGAGCGCTCACCCCCGGAAAGCACGCCAACGCGCTTGTGTACGTCATCCCCCCGGAACAGAAAACAGCCAAGCAGATTCCGGACCATGGGCGCAGATTCCCGGGTGGCGGCAGCTTCCACGCATTCCAGAATCGTTTTCTCCGGATCCAGGTCATCAGCATGCGTCTGGGAGAAAAAAGCTACCTGCGTATGGCGTCCCATGGTCACGCTGCCGGAACTGGGGGCCTCTCCGCCGGAAATAAGGCGGGAAAATGTGGATTTCCCCGCCCCGTTTACTCCTACAATGGCAATGCGGTCTCCCTTGACAATTTCAAAATCCACATTCTCAAAAACGGAAACGGAACCATAATGTTTGGAAACCTTTTCCAGCCTGACCACAGAATGGGCGCCAGCGGGAGGAGCAGGAAAGTGAAAGTTCATGACGGCGTCATCCTCTTCCACCTCAATCAGTTCCACTTTTTCCAGCTGCTTGATGCGGGACTGCACCAGGGAAGCCTTGGTGGCTTTATAACGGAAACGGTCGATAAATTCCTTCGTTTTGGCAATCTCCCGTTCCTGAGCCTTTTTCTGGCGCAGCAGAATTTCCTTCCGCAGCACGCTTTCCTTCAGGAAATAGGAAAAATTGCCCGCGTACTCCTCCGCCCGGCCGTGGTAAAAAGCAATCGTACGGGAAACCAGGGCATCCAGAAGCGCCACATCATGGGAAATAAGGATGATAGCACCCCGGTAGGAACGCAGATATTGTTCCATCCACCGTTGGGACTGGATGTCCAAATGGTTGGTAGGTTCGTCCAGAAGCAGCACTTCAGGCTCCCGGAGCAGCAGTTTGGCTAATGCGATGCGCATTTGCCAGCCGCCGGAAAATTCTCCGCAATCCCGGTCAAAATCCCTGTCTTTGAATCCCAGGCCGCGCAGGATGGATTCCGTCCGGGGACGCAGCCGGGCGGAATTATGGGCATGCAGCACCAGTTCCAATTCCCCGATTTCATTGAGAACTTCAGAGTAGGCGGCGGAACGGGGATCCAGCCCCGCCATTTCCCGCGTCAGGGCATCAATGCGCTCCTGAAGATCCATCAGGTCCGCAAAGGCGGACATGGCTTCATCAATCAATCTGCGCCCGCGGATATGAATTCCTTCCTGGGGCAGGTAACCCACCTGGGAATGCCTGGATTTGATAATGGAGCCGGAATCCGGTTCATTCAAACCGGCAATGCACTTCATCAGCGTGGATTTTCCCGCGCCGTTATGGCCCGCCAGGGCAATTCTTTCCCCATCCTCCACTGTAAAGGAAAGGTCATTGAACAGGACGCGTGCGCCATACTGCACGCGCAGGTTTTGAACAGCCAGAACCATGTACTGAAAAAGCAGAGAGAAGAAAACAGCGGAACGAACAGCCCCGTGCCGCGCTCCGCTGAATGAATGCCGGAATGAGGTTATTTACCAAGCGCCTTGTTCCACGCGGCAATGCGGTCGGCCTGTTCCGCAAACAGATCATCCGCATTATCTTCAATCGTAATGCCGGAGATGGTGTCTCCCTGCTTAATGGAATCCACCACGCTCTGGCCTTCCGTCACCTTGCCGAAGACGGTGTGCTTACCATTCAGCCAGTCGGTGGGCACATGGGTGATGAAGAATTGGGAACCGTTGGTGCCGGGGCCCGCGTTC
>ENA-OPNI01000449-OPNI01000449.1-human-gut-metagenome-genome-assembly--contig:-NODE-449-length-14049-cov-1.698085_pt1 | contig 14049 bp, 11 predicted proteins | sample MGYA00241538_ERZ501773 | MGnify/ENA primary metagenome ERZ501773 (study PRJEB25962, sample SAMEA2042556) | human gut metagenome | biome: human gut; feature: human-associated habitat; material: faeces...
TGCTTCCGCAACAGCTATTACAGGTGCAGCAGTTGGTGCAAGTAAGCTTCAGGTTACATTTGACCAGCCAGTTGTAGCAGGAAACACAGTATTTACAGTTAAAGTTGGAAATACTGAAAAAACTGTTTCATCTAAGGCTTGGACAGATAAAAAGACTGTAGTATTAACAATGAATGAGAAACTTACAGCAAACACTTATAGCATTACAGTTAGTGGTGCAGCAAAGAGTGATTTAGCAACAACTGTAGTAGCTCAAAATGAAACAGCTACAAAATTGTCTATTGATGAGAGCAAGTTAGCTATCGCAAGTGGAAAAGGTACATTGGCAGTTTCAGTAAGAAATCAATACAACGAAAAGATGGCAGTTACTGGAATTATAGCAAATGTTTATAATGTAACACAAGGTGTTGATGACACCATTACTGTAGAACAGAAAGCTGCTAATAAATTAGACATAACAGGAACAAACACAAAAATTGGAGATGTTTTGCGTATTACAATTCAATATGGAGCATTAGATGTTGTAAGCCAGACAGTTGAAGTTGTTACTGGAAAGCAAGCAGCAGATGTTTCTTTTGGAATATTTGAAAAAACATCTAATACAAACGAAACTTTGTTAAACGACGGAGACACATTCAAATTGCCAATCAATATTAAGGATCAATATGGAGAAGCAATGACATTTTCAGTAGACGGTGCAATATTTAGCGAGGATAGTAATAACGCTGCAGATGGTAAAAAAATCACGTTAGCGAATGGTGCTATTATTACAACCAGTGATGCAGATGTAGTTAGTTTAAAGAGTACAGATGTTACTGTAGATGCAACAACTGGCATTCCAACATTTAAAGCAACGTATAAAGGAGATGCGGGTTCTAATGTTGCAAAAGCAGCAACAATTACTGTATTAACACCAAGTACAGGTAAAAGTGTATCTTATGTTGTAAAAACAAATGCAACAAGAACAGCAGCAAAAATTACTGGATTTAGTAAAACTGGTAACAAATTAGCAACAGAAAAAACATTGACACAAAATGAAACTCCATTAACAATTACCGCAGCTGACTTTACATATGAGGATCAGTACGGTGTTGCATATACATTAAAAACTAATGAAGTTCCAGCAGTTGTATTAAAAGATACAAAATATGATGCAACTGAAGATGGTAGCATTACTCCATATACTTATGCTAAATCAGGTGCAATTGTATTAAAAGAAGGTAATACAAACAAAGATACTTTTACATTAAGTAGTGATGCGGATAAAGCCGCTACTATAAATGCTGTAGTTGAAGGAACTGAAAATGTTACATTTACTTTCGGTGGAACAACATTGACAACAACATTTAATGTTAATGCAGCTGTAACAGCTGTAGTAGCAACTAAGGAAAATAAAACACAGTATACTGCTGGTGATGAAGTAGTTGTTACACTGACTGCACAAAAAACGGGTGCTAATAGCGAAAACACAACCAACGCTGCATTCAACAAGACTGAATATGTAACATTTAAAACAGTTGATGGTACTAATAGCGATGCAGTTGTAAAAACATATAATCGTGCAGTACAATTTGTAAATGGTGTTGCAACTGTTAAAATTCCATTGACAAAAACTGAGGAAACCAAAATTACAATTGGTAATATTGCTGATAAGGCTGTTACACTTGACGCTACATTTACAGTAGCTGCTGCAAAATTCTCTACATATGCAGCTAAATTAAGTAGTGGTAATGTTGTTTTAACTCCAGTAGATGCATATGGAAACGCAACAACTACAACTGTTACAAGTAAATTAGTTAAAGTTACCGCTGTTAAGGCAAACGGTGATGCTGTTAAAGTTGAAGGACTTGACGAAAATAACGAGGTTATTGCAACTGTTGAAAGTGATGGTACCGTAACATTAGGTGTAACTGGAATTTCAGCAACTGATAAAGTTACAGTTACAATTGACGGAACATCTTATACTGCTACTGTTGCAGCTAACAGCTAATAGACAGTAATAGATGTACTAAAAAAGTACACAAGCGTAATAAACCTATAGAAAAGCTAAGGGTTATGAAATCCTTAGCTTTTCTTGTAATTTTTTTTAGTCAATGTTGCCCTTTCGCTTTATATTTACATGAATTCGGAGGGCAATACTACTTGAGAGATTATTTGCTAATTTCTCACATTTTTAACAGGAAATAGGGATTGAAAAATGAAAAGAAAACTATATTTAACCATATTATTAACCAGTTTGTGTCTCTTATTTGTGGCTTGCGGTGTCAAAAAGGTTGACTATACATCCTTTGAACGGACAACCAGCCAAAAAGATATGGCACAGACCATCGGCAGCGAGCCAAATGAAACCAAAAAAACAGAGGACGGTGGAATTACCTATACATATAAAAAAAGCGTATATGACCGTTATACGGGGTCTATGAGTTATCAATATTACGACGATATGCTTTATTACTCAAAATGGACGCATATAGAAAAGAAAGAGAAAAAAGCAGAAAAGGTATATGAAAATATCTGCACTGCCTTAAAAAAGCAATATGGAAATGGAAGCGAGGATAAAACAAACCATACTACTACCTTTGAGGAGGAGAATAAATATATCATTGCCGCTTACGCATTGCAGGATCAGAAATATGCGGTGTGTATTACGGAAATGATAAAATAGGAGGGAAATATGTTTTTGAACAACCGTTGTTATTTCACAAGCCCTTAGAATCATGCTATAATGGACATAATACGAAAGACAGGACTAAAATAACGGAAACGGGGAGGCGAAAACATGAAAGAATTTAATACTACAGCTATCTGTATACCAGAGTTGCACTATATGGTTGATACAACGGAAAAAATAAGACAGATTGAGAAATTAATTGCACATGGCGACTATTTTACGATTAACCGCGCTAGGCAATATGGCAAGACTACTACGATTTCTACATTATTTCGCAAATTGCAGCATCAATATTTAATGGTTCGCATGAGTTTTGAAGGGGTTGGTGATACCTTTTTTAAAAGTGATTATTTATTTGTGTGGAATTTTATCAAAAAAATGGGAAAAAGCTTAAAAAAAGCAAATGCCACTCAGGAGCTAATAGAAACTTGGGAAAACATAGAAGATTTTTCTAAAGAGGAGGATGCTATTGCATATCTTGGAGATAAGATTACAACTCTATGCGAAATAGCAGATAAAGAAATTGTGTTAATCATTGATGAAGTGGACAAAAGCTCTGATAATCAGGTTTTTCTTCATTTTTTGGGAATGTTACGCAATAAATATCTGGATTATAGAGCGGATGGAGATGCGACATTTAAAAGTGTCATTTTAGCAGGTGTATATGATATAAAAAATATGAAACTGAAACTCCGTCCAGATGAGGAAAAAAAGTATAACAGTCCTTGGAATATTGCAGTGGATTTTGAGGTAGATATGAGCTTTTCCCCACAGGAAATTTCCACCATGTTGCAGGAATATGAACAGGATCATCACACAGGCATGGATATTGTAGCAATGTCTGAAGAAATCTATAAATATACAAACGGTTATCCCTATTTGGTTAGTTGGTTATGTAAATGGATGGATCAAAATACACCAACTGAATGGGGCAGGCATTCCGTTCAACTTGCAATTAAAGGTATTTTAAATAGTAGAAACAATACACTTTTTGATAGCTTGCGCAATAATATTGAAAACAATGCACAATTGAAGGATTTAGTATTCCGAATCCTTTATGATGGCGAAGAATTTATGTATAACCACGCTAATCCTATAATAGAATTAGGTGAAATGTTTGGGATATTTGCTAACCGAAATGATTATGTGGCGATTTCAAATAAAATATTTGAAATCTATCTGTACAATTACAGTATAAGCGTGATGCAACTGCAAAAGGAGAATCCTCCAATCATGCGTGACCAGTTTATTGACAATGGCAAACTAAATGTTGTTCGTATATTGCAGAAGTTTCAGGAGCTTATGAAAGCAGAATACCGCCAAGAAAACGAAACATTTTTAGAGAAACAGGGCAGATTACTTTTTTTATGCTTTATAAAACCAATCATTAATGGTACAGGTTTTTATTATGTCGAACCTGAAACTAGAAATAATGAACGTATGGATTTAGTCATTACTTATGGCTATGAAGAACATATTATAGAACTTAAAATATGGCATGGAGAGGAATATCGAAAAAAGGGGATTGCACAGTTAGAAGAATATTTAGATAGTCGAAATGTCTCGAAGGGCTATTTGCTTAGTTTTTCTTTCTTAAAAAATAAGGAATATATATGTAGGAAATTGGATATAACCGAAACAACAAAGGATATTTTAGAAGTTGTAGTATAAAACAAAAGCCATTATCCCAAGCGTAAACACCAGCTTGGATAATGGCTTTTCTCTTACCGAAACTACTTAAAACCTCATACTCATTGGTTCTATTTATAACTTAAATATATGTACATTTTCCTTTAAGTTGTCGGATACAGTTTTTAATTGATTTGCATTTTCTGAAACCTTTTGTATCTTTGTATTCATTTCTGTGGTAGAAGCACTGGTTTCTTCTGTGCTTGCCGCATAGCGTTCTGAAACATCTGAGATATTTCGTACTCGGTCAACGACTTGTTCTCTTGCTTTATCCAGTTCCTCACTGTTTTGCGCAATACGTCCAATTTCTTTACGGGAGGCATTGATATCTTCCGCCACTATATCAAATACATTTTTGGTATCTTGCAACATCTGATTCTGTTTATTCATGACTTCTTTCACATGTTCCATTGTAATTACTGCATTTTCAGAATCTTTCAGTAATACAGTAATGGATTCTCCAATCTGCTGTGCGGATTCGTTAGACTGTTCAGCCAATTTCTGAATCTGGGATGCAACGACTGCAAATCCTCTTCCCTGTTCTCCTGCTCTGGCAGCCTCAATGCTGGCATTTAAGGATAGGAGGTTCGTTTCTTCGGCTATGGTAGTAATAAGGTTAATTGCCTCTTCAATGCGCTGTGCAGACTCGTTTGTGGTATCTGTCTGCTGTGAAATTACCTGAATTGACTGTTTTACCTCTGTATTGATGTCCTCTAATTCCTGCAAAGTATTTTTGGCACGAAGGCTGTTCTTTTCCATATGATTTGCCACCGTATGTATTTTTTCAATATTTTCATTGGTTTCCTGGATTCTCTCACCCATGAAAATAACATCGTTGTTCATAAGCTGTGCATCCGCTGCCTGAGAAGTCGCTCCATCTGCAATTTCTGCTACTGCCTGTTCGATTTGTTCCAGCGTATCTTTTGTCCGCATCAGTTCGTTATCCATAATCTGTGCGGATTTTTGTACCACGTCCCTTTCTGACGAGATATTACCGACAATCTCAGATAACTTTTGCTGTAAATTTACAACGCTTCGTACAAGTTCCCCAGTTTCATCTGTAGACTTGGTATATTTGGTATCAATCGGATTAGTCAAATTGCCATCTGCAATCTCTCCCAAATTTTTTACACCGTATGCAATACGCCCTGTAATTTGTCCAGAGAGTATCCAAATACAAATGGCTGAAAGAATTACTAATATGAGCATAATCAATACAATAACTGCCATAATATCTGTAACCATTTTACGGATGGTAGCACTTTGCATACCCGCAAATACCATACCTACTGGTTCATCCGAATTGTCATCATAATAAGGGATATAAATACCGTAGCATTTTTGACCTAAAATAGAAATGTTTTTAAAAAAGCCTTCTTCTCCCTTTTTCAAAACTACATCTGTTACCTTCGGATCTGCTTTATTGCCTGTTGTATCGTTTGAAGAACCCTGCAATGTAGTAATGCATCTGGTGTTTCCGTAAAAAATAGAAGTTTCTATTTTATTATTCTTTTTAATGGTATCAATCAATTCAGTATCTTCTGAAATATTATAATGATCCCCATTCCACAAGTTTCCGTCCTGATCCAGTCGATAACTGTTACCCTCTGATAGAGATATATTATCTCGTTCCATAACCGCTACATCATAGAGATTGTTTTTCACCAATGTTTCCAAATGCCCGCTAATGCGATAGTCCATTATAATAGCAATAATAATAGTTGCTAAAAGTAATGGTAGCATTGACATAGCCCAAAATTTTCCCTTTAATTTTAACTTCATAAATATTCCCCCTTCTGTTATCTTAGGTAGCCCTAAAACTTACTTCTATTATAATACTTTATAGGAAAAAATTCTATTAATTTGTTGTATGAGAGAAAATTTACACATTAAAAAAAAGACCTACCACACTAGAGGCTGTGTAGTAGGTTAGGGAGTAGTTTGCTTTGTTTATCTATAAATTGTATCGCTGACAAAATTCCTTTGCATCTTTGGCACATCCTAAAAATTTATTATCATCAGGATCTCGACAAATGTCTACAATGGATTTTGTTTCAATCAATTCCAAATTTTGAAGGACAGGAGTTAGAATCGTTGCATTCAAATGTCCCTGCTTTTTCTGGAGCATTCTTTCCACAATTTCTTCATATTCATCAATGATTTCTGTAGTTGCACATGCCGTAATTTCATTTGCAACAATGGCTCTCAACACTTTTTGAGGAAAGCCACCAAAAAAGATTCCTGAAATCATAACATTTGTATCTACAACAATTTTCATAGGCGTTTACTCTTTCTTGTCTCTTTAATAATATCATTTACATCACTTTCAACATAACCGACATCCTTAGCCCATTCCTGTGCCTCATTCAATGCCTGTTCGAATTCATCTAACTTTGGTATTTTTAAAACTTTTAACATGATAACATCACCTGATGTATAGGCTACTAATTTATCACCAGCATCAATATCTAAATCTCTGCGCATACTAACAGGGATTGCAATCTGACCTTTTGTAGAAACTGTCACAACTTGTGCATTCATAAATAACACCTCTTTCATTGTAAGATTTTCTTACTTATATAGTATCATAAATTTTCAAAAAAGCCAATAATCCATCTTAACAATTAGAACACTGCCTAAATTCTATTTTTCTCAATTCTTACCTTTATTAAACAGGGAAATAAACTTTGCCACAAGGCAGAAATGGTATCCAAAAGGGGTTTTATGAAACAGCAAAGAAAATAGAATAATATGAAACAAGCAGAAAGATGTGGAAAATTTTCCTGCGCTTTCTGCCTGTTTGATCTCAAATTCTCTTATTGCGATATAACCATTATTTTTTTTGATCATTTACCATTGCCATAATATTCATGGCAGGTAGTACAATAGGATTCATCCCTGGTTGAGTTGTGATAATAGAAATATAACTTCTTATGTACGGAAACATAATAGCTATTGTATTCTTCTCTAGAATGTCCATATTTTCCTGCTTTGTATTGAAAATAGCTCTACCCTTTACATTGACATAGATTTTTTCATCTTCATCAGATACAGTCGTAATTAGTATAACTTCAAAAAGACCATCACTAAGTTTGTTGAGGCTACGTTCAACTTGAACGCCTAATTCTAATCCATCCAATGGCTCATCTTTTTTTCTAAAAGAACTTTCAACAATTTCTATTTTCTCTAATACAAGAGGACTTTCATATTTAGATTTTACTTCCATATTCTTCTCCTAACACGCTATAGCATAATCATCGTTTAAATAGAATTCTGGAGCTACTGCTTTTGTATTGGTTTTACTGCATGAATATCCAACATATGTCTGATATGATGAAAAAATACGATTTAGATCATCATCCGTAATTGGATGTAGTTCCATTCCTTCCTTAATCATAGGGCTAGTGGCTGTTTCGCTTAATTCAACATCATATTTCTCACATAATGAAAGAAATAAATCTTTATCAAACATCATATCACTTCCTCCTCCTCATTATACACTAACTTAGTCGATTTAATACATTCCTTCTTAGAAACACATATTTGTCTTTCCTTAAACTTAATGCCTATATTATTCATTATTTTACGTTGTATCATTTTATCAGTTTCACTTCTTTTAGTTGTGTAACCTGCAAATTCCTTCTGAAAAGTACCAATAATAACGGATAACTTATTTTGCTGTTTATAATAATCGAATAGAACAGCTCTGAGTTTGTAATCCTCAAATATTGGCATCCTACCAGGACAATTAGTTTTGACATCTTCCATAATTTTTAATACTTCGGTCATAAACTTATCTAGTTGTTTATTGTCATCCAAATCAAGTACTTCTTCACTTTCGGCTTCTATAATTGATTTAAAAATAATTGCTCCACAATTATCATTATGACAAGATGTTGTCTTTGCCCACCACATTGCTTTTTCATAATCATCGAAAAAGTATACTCCTTGTCCAAGCCAATGATCAGTACGATACTCGCATTCGTCTGGGTCTAATCCGATTTCCTCTATGTTGGATCGGTATTTTGAGCAGGTCCCATGATATCCAATTTCGCTCATTTTTCACTCTTTCTCAATAGTAGTAATACACTAATTTATAATCAAAACTGTATAAATATACAAAATAAGTATACCACATAATCTATATGAATTCAAATATTTTTTGTAGGCGTAGTCAAGCATTGCACGATTCTTTACCTTATTTTTCTATAAATTGTACCGTTGACAAAACTCCTTTGCCGTAATAGTATCAATATCCCTATATTCATCAATAATTTCTGTAGTTGCACATGCCGTAATTTCTGTTTGCAACAATGGCTCTCAACACTTTTGATGGAAGCCACAAAAAAAGATTCCAAAATCATAACCTCTGCTCCATTTGCATTTTAGTATATTCGTTTTACATTTCATTTCTATTTTCCCTCATTTGCAGAAATGATTTCTGTCAGTGTAACAACAGTAGTATCTTCATTTGTAATACATGTCAAAGCAATGCTGTTTGTTCCCTCATTCCAATTACACATATACACGCCCTCTGATTGCGTATCTTTTCCAGTGCCATACTTTTTCTGCTTTTCATCTACAATTTTATCATAAACCTCCTTTGCCTTTGAAGCATCTTCATTTTTATATTCCCATTTTGAAAACTGCATCTTATCATCCGAAAAGCAATAGGTGCTTGTACCTTTATAACCTAAATACGGACAATCCTCATAAGTAATAAATTCATTACCGTTTTTATCTGTCGTTTCCTTTGCCGGGTCTTTTCCTAGAGATTGCTTTATTTCCTGTATGCTTGAACCACTTTTCACGTCACTATAGGTATATGTCTTTCCGCATGAACTCAACAAAGCTATGCTAAAGCATAACACGAACAGTAGTATTTTTTTCAAATTATTCACCTCAATCTATATTCTATAATATTGGGGGCAAAAAGTATTTTGCCCCCAATATACACTTACACTTAAAATCAGAAAAGAGTATTGCAAAGAAATACTTTCCCCGCAATACTCTTATTCATTTTCATGCCTATTTTTCGACAATCCTCAAAAATCCTCAAAATCATCCACCCACATTTAAAGAAGCTCATGGGCCTTCAGACCTTTCAAATTTGATATTATTCGAAAGTTAAGCTAAAGTTTACATCAGTAGTAAAGTTACTTGTATTTGCCGCTGTCCTCTGTTCAATTACCAATGAACTTCCATTAGTACTAGCTTTGTAAGTTGTACTAAATTTTGTATCTTTATTTAATGCAGCAGCAATATTCTCAGCAATTTTTGCAGCAGTATCTGCACTAGCAACTCCAACTGTTACATCTGCAGAAAGTAACTTAGATTTAACTGTTGCAGTACCAGCAACATTATTTGTTACAATAGCAGTTGTGTATGAAGCTTTTTTACCCTCTACAGGAGCTGCACCAGATATTGTGTTTGTATAGCTAATCTTATCTTCAGCTGGAGTACTAGCAATTGTTGTTCCAGTCATGTTTGTTTCTGTTAAATCTACATCAGCAGCTTTTTCTTTTGCTGTAAATATAATTACAGCTTCCTCTGCTTTAGCAGTCCAATCTTTATTGTCTGTAAATTTCTCTGCAATAGCAGCTGCAACTTCGCCAGCACTACTCTTTCCTTCAATTCCGCTTACACCTACACCTAAAATCTTATCATCTGAAGCTGTTCCCTTAACATTTGTACCTACTGTAACTTTAACTACCTGATTTTCACCTTCAACGGCAATAACGCCTTCAACAACAGTTGGCTCGCCTGCTGCAACACCAGCAACAACCTTGATTGTTAAGTTTCCAGATAAAGTAACTGTAAATGTATTACCCTTACCGTCTTCTACGTCAACAGATTTTAATACAATAGTACCATCATTCTTTACCTCACCCTCAGGAGTAATTGCTGTCTTATCCGTTGTTACAAAGTCTAAATTCTTTAATGTGCAACCATCAGCAACACTTAACACTTTTGCTGCCTGTAATGCTGCTGCTAATGCATCTTTGCTTGTAATATTTGTTGCTGCAGTCTTTGTAATTGTTGCAGATTGTTTTGCAACGATTACAGCAGGTGCCTTACGTGTATCAATCGTGTTGAACTGGAATGTTTTCACTTCCATGTTACCAACTTTTACAGTAACGGTGTATGTTTTATTTGCTGCAATACCCTTAGTACCAATCTTAATTGTAGCTGTATTAGCTGCTACACCTGCTGCAATAACTTCGTCTGTACCAGATTTAACTGTATATGTAAAGTTTGCAGGGTCGCCAGCTATCTTACCATCCTTATCAACCGGATTAACTGTAAATGTCATTTCATCAGCCTGATAGTTACTATCTGTTGAAGTGCTTGATGTATTCTTATCCAATGTAGGTTTAATTCCAGTTACGTCATATCCTACAACTGTTCCAAGAGCAACTAAAGAAACTGCAATATTCTGCTTAAATGTACCATTAGAAACTTCAATTACAGCTGTTCCTGTCTTATCTGCTGCTTTTGCTGTTACACTTAAATTTCCGTCTGTTGCAAGAGTATCTGTATTAATTGTTACCAAATCTGCACCTGCCTTAACAGTAGCAGTTAAACCTGTATAACTTGCTTTTCCATATTGATCTTCTAATTTAACATTTGTTGTAGCTGTTTTATTAGTTAATCCTGGATAAATTGTAAGTGCATTATCTTTTACAACAATCTTTTGAACTGTAGACTTAGCAACAACAGAAATCATAATTGTCTGAGTAAATGTTCCATTTGTAATCTTAACTGGTGCTGTACCCACTTTGATTGGTGTAATCGCACCTGTTGTTTTATCTACAACTGCAACGGATGTATCAAGAGATTCATAAGTAGTATCTCCTGTAAAGTCATTTTGGAATTGATCTTTTAACTGTACAAATAATTTTGCATTCATCTGGTCTTCTAATACGTTTAAATCCTGCTTGTAATCTGTAGCAGCAAAGTTAGGCTGTGTAATAGCTGTTGTATAATTTGCTAAAGTCTTTGCAACCTTTGCCTCTGCACGAACAGTAAACTGATTAGATGTTACTGTTGTAACATTTGTACCATTTGTAACTGTACATGTAATTTTAACAAATGCTGTAGCTTTGTCTGCTAAAGTAATCTTTCCATCTGCAATTGCATCTTGTTTGTCAGATGTGAATGAAACACTTGTAGCATCTGTAATATCTAATCCATTTGCATCTAATACAGTATACTTTAATGCTGTAGCATCATTAGCTGGAATTGTCTGGTCTGCTACTACGATCTTAGAAGCAACACCCTGTGTATATCCAACATTCATAGCAAATGTCTTTCCTTCGATAGTAAGAGATACGTTGTATGTCTTTCCTGATACTAAGTTATCATAAAATTCAACAACTAAAATCTTATCATTTTTTGCATCTGCTGTTACAGATTTTACGAATCTTCTTTCAGAATTTTCTGTTACAACTACATCGTCAGCCTTGATAGCAGAAGCTGTTACTGTCTTATTAAATTCAACAGCAATCTTGTTTGTGCTAATAGCGGATGCTGTTACTGCTGCTAATGTAACTGTTTCTGGTGTTGCTGTTGGTGTTGCAACTGGTGTTCCTGTAACTGTAGGAGTAGTTGTTGCTCCGCCTGTTGCTACTGGAGTTGCTGTTACGTCGGGAGTTGTTGTTGCCCCACCTGTAACCACTGGTGTTTCTGTAACTACTGGAGTTGCTGTTGTTACAGGTGTAGCATTCTTTACAGTAACCTTTACGGTTGCTTTCTTTCCTGTAATTTTAGATGTTGCTGTAACCTTTGCTGTACCAGCAGCCTTAGCTGTTACTCTTACATATGCTGCATTCTTAGAAACTTTTGCAGATGTCTTACTTAATGTTGCAACCTTCTTGTTGCTTGTTTTAAATGCTACGGTATCACCGTTTCCAGCAGTTGCTGTAAACTTAACTGCAGCAGATTTACCTGCTGTTAAAGTTACTTTTGCCTTTGCAGCCTTTACTGCAGTAGCTCCAACTTTAACTGTATAAGCTTTCTTACCAATCTTGAATGTAGCCTTACCAGCCTTTAATCCCTTGATTGTGAATTTCTTACCCTTCTTTGTTACCTTAACTACCTTCTTTTCAGCCTTAGAAAGACCAGTAACTCTGTTTGTTGCAGAAGCTGTTACTGTGAAAGATTTTTTCACTCCTACTACTTTGTTTGTTGCTGCGTCCGCTGTGATAGGACCAGAAGTCACTACTAAAGCTGAAGCAAGTAATGCTGAAATGACTTTTTTAGTCTTTTTTGATGAAAAATTGTTGTACATATACATGTCCTCCTTGAAATTTTTTTGTGTGTGGCTCTGTTCATCAATGAGCCTGTTAGAATCTCCCCTAAACAAAATTGTTCGAATTCGTTCTAACTGTTTTTGAAAGTTACTTCCTCCGCAATATCCGTTCCACGGGATATTACTAATTTTTCTTAATCCATCTTCTCCTTTCCGCCCCAACCCGTTTTGGCAGAGCCGCTCGCGAAATCTCCCGAGGGAAAAAGTGGGACATCCGAAGCGTCCATACGCATACAGGATGTTGCAAAATGTGAAAAGGTTACACCATTCCACAAAGGAAAGCTCCCTTTCGAAAGAATAGTCAGTTTTTCCAAATAGCATTCTTCTTTCCCTCTTTCACTACAGAGTCAACTATTTGTATGCCCTAACTAATACTTTACATCATTCTAACACCTTTTTTCACAAATTTCAATATCTTTCATGAATTTTTTCTTAATGTGATGTTTTTCTTTTGTTTTGTGTTACATCTTTCTGTTCATTCACATGCTGTATCTATTGATTTTAAAGGCTTTACAAGTTTTTACGTTTTTTTACAAAATACAAATTTTTCTGCATCTTTTCTATTTTGGCAAGTAGATTTAGGTCCGTTTTTGCAAAAATTTTGCATTTCGCCTCAAAAAAGCTATCCTATTTTTTCAAAACCTCAAGAACAGCAATTTTCACTACATTCTTCTTGAACTTTCATCCTTTATACAGTTTTCATGTGTTATGTTGAAATGTGATCTAGATGTTTGCAATCTTTACCTACTATTATGTTAGCAGGGAAATTCGCTTTCCCTAACCCTATGTAAATTGCATGAAATATTATCTTTTTTCCTTGTGTCACGTTTATGTCACTTGTCTTACGATATCTTTTCTTTTTTGAGGCATACAATCCATATTTATGTTATTTTTCTGTCTTTTATGTAACAGAACCCCTCTATAATAGAAGAAACATTGTACTAATTCAAATACAATGTTTCTTTTCTGGCTTCTTATTTAGAGTTTTGACTTCTTTTCACTTGGTAGAACAGAACCATTCTCACAGCTTTCTGTCTGCGTCCCACAATTCTGTCACCTGTTCAACGCTCATATGACACTTTTCTGCTGTTTTTCTTATGGCATCCGTTTCATTATCATAAAATTCCAGTGCCATTTGTACCATAGCAATGATGCTATTTTTATAATTTTCTTCCAGCTCTTGCTTTTGTCCTTTTAAATTTTGGTTTTCTCCTTGTAAGTCTTCCACTTCTCCCTGTAATCCTTGGCATTCTCCTCTCAGTCCTTCTACCTGTCCTTGCAAGCCTTGGTATTCTCCCTGCAAACTTTCCAGCTCTCCTTGCAAATCCTGCATTTCTTTTGCCAAATGTTCTTTTTCATATTCCATTATCTTCGTATA
>ENA-OPNI01000455-OPNI01000455.1-human-gut-metagenome-genome-assembly--contig:-NODE-455-length-13872-cov-2.105450_pt1 | contig 13872 bp, 17 predicted proteins | sample MGYA00241538_ERZ501773 | MGnify/ENA primary metagenome ERZ501773 (study PRJEB25962, sample SAMEA2042556) | human gut metagenome | biome: human gut; feature: human-associated habitat; material: faeces...
TAATCCAATAGTATTTAGTGAAACTGTTTCTATTTCTTCCTTTTTGTCATAATCTTGTTCATTTTCATATATATGGACAAGGTTTTCCTTTGGATTATCCAAATTTAAGTCATCAGCCTCTATAATATAACCTTTATATTTCATAGTATCATTTATTGCTAGTCCTTCAAAATATTGCATAACATCTGGTGTATCAAAACCAGTCTTTTTATCCAAATATTCTTTTGTAATTCCATTGTCTGCACAATATTGTAGATATGCTTGAACTCCGTCTTTGTAATCAATATCTTCTGGATATAACTCGTGAATAGAGTTCCAAATAGAATAGTGAACTTCATCAGTCATATAGCCTATTCTTTTACCTTCTTCTAAATAGTTATAGATATAATAATCAAAATTATAATCCCACTCTGGAACTTCAAGATATCCTCCATCATACTCCTTAGTAAAAGGTGTAAACTCTATTGCTTCACCATAATCATCACTTGCTAATACAAAAATATTATCATTATCTGGATCATACAAAATATAATCAATGTGTTTATTTTGATGTTCCATTGTATCTTTTAAAAATGTTTCTATATCATTTTTTACTTTTTCTATCTTTTCGTTCATTTGACACCTCCTATAATCCCATCATTTCACGAACGACTCTATCAGATAATTTTATTGTTCCTACAAGCACTAACATATTGAAAATTAGCTCTCCAATATATTTCCACACCTGCGTGACTGCTGCTGCATTTGCGTCCACTACTGGTGGTGAACTTGCAAATAGAGAGAATATAATACAAGATAAGACTATAATTGCTCCCTCTAAACAAACGGCACAGTAAGATTTAATAAAACTTTTCCCAACACTTTGTGTAGGTTCTCCTGCAAAGGTAGATAACGGTATCGGTGCTATTGCAGTATAAAGATATAACTTAAAGAATCTTCCATAAACAGTCATTATCATTATGAAAGATAATACTGTAATAAATAAGCCACCAATTAGTGTGACTGCCCATAGTGGTATGGATTCAAAGAAACCACATTTTTCTACTGCCGTTATAATTTCTTGTGGTAATGTTGTGCTTGTTGCTCCACCTAGTCCTGAAGCCTGAATAATTGTAGATATAACTCCTTGAACTATCTTAAATAATGAAAGCATTAAATCAAGTCCGTACGTTACCACTATCTTTGCGATTGCGAATCGTATAAATAATTTAAGAGCATGTTCCGGTTTCTTTACTTCTGTTATAGAGCCACAAGTTTTCATTACACCAACTACAAAGAATAAAACTAACAATGCAAGTCCAATTGCTTGAACAGCACCGTGAATATTTAGAATTACATTCCAAATACTTCCTCCTTTAAAAGTTTCCGGAGTTTGCGTAACTAATTGCCATATTTCTCCTAACTTTGAGTTCCAAGTATCAAGTGCATTTTGTAAATTTTGCACTACCCAATTATCGCTCAATATTAACACCTCCTTGTAAAAATAAGATGAGGACGAGTAGAATATTTACTCGCCCTTTGATAATCGCTTAACCTGTAATCATATTTAAAATTTCTTTTGCAAATGTGATAACAATACCACCTGCAACTGTCAAGAAACCATTGGCTCTTTGACTAGGGTCGTGACTCTTTAATGACAACCCTACTTGAACTATACCAAAGCCTAGTAAAATCATACCTATTGCTCTAATTAGTCCAAAGATAAAGTTTGATAAGTTATTTACAACAGTCATTGGATCATCTGCTGCTAAAACATTCATACTTGTTCCAATGGTTATTGCAAAAAGACTTACTCCTAATACATAAGCCTTAAATAATTTCTTTCCTTTACTACTCATTTTTAATTGTTTACTATTTTTATTCATAAATTTCATTCTCCTTTTCCTTTAAAATAGTCTTCTACCTCTTCCGAAGTAATCAATTCATAGTCATTTGCTATATCTTCAATTTCTGTGAAATTATAGTTATCTATATTTTCATCAATACTAATTGAAGCAATAGCATTTTCTGTTCCTCCGTGTAAGTAAGGTTTTTCTTTTCCATCAGTAGTAAATGCTACATTCGGATGTTTTAAAATATCATACTTAAAGTCCATTACAGGTCTTTCTCCTCTTATAAAAAGGATTGCATATTTATTATCAAGTAACCTTACTTCATCAGGAGTTAATAACTCCCTACCACTTATTTGATAGTTAGTTGAATAGTTGCCACTTCTACCACTTGATTTTCCATAAGTATTAGTGTCAATTGTTTCTTTCCCCAAGAGTTCTGAAACATACTTGTGTGTAGATTGCTCGTTTCCTCCTAGATATAGAAACTCATCGCAGTTTCCTACTATTGACTCCCATTGCTTCTCAAAAAGTGCTTTTAATTGTGCTAGATTTTGAAGAATAATAGATACTGAAACCTCTCTTGAACGCATAACTGAAAGTATCTTGTCGAAGTCATCTGGAAGTGAAACATTGGCAAACTCGTCCATTATGAAATGAACGTGTACTGGTAAACTTCCTCCGTATTTATGGTCTGCCAAAAAAAACAACTGTTGAAACAGTTGCGTGTATAAAATACTTACTAAAAAATTAAAACTTGTATCATTATCTGGAATCAAAGCAAATAAGGCAGTCTTCTTTTCTCCTAATGATGGTAAATCTAATTCATCAGTAGCAGTTAAAGAAGCCAAACTTTCTAGGTTAAATTTTTCTAATCTTGCAGCCAAAGTAATCTGAATAGATTTCAATGTTTTAGCAGAACCACTATGATAATCACGGTAATATTTGACTGCAATATGCTCTGGTTCTCTTTCTTCTAATCTATTAAATAAAACATCTAATGGACTTACATAAGAATCATCATCTTCGTGGACTTCTCCTGCTCTAAGTAGTTCCATAACCATTGGAAAATTTTGCTCATCCTCTGGTGCCTCGTATTTAAGATAAAATACAAGTGCTAGTAGTAACATACTTGCAGCAGTATCCCAGAACGGATCATTAGACTGGCTACCCTTTGGTGTTGTTGACTTAAATAAATTGGTTACAAGTTTTTGAACATCGTTGTCATTTTTTAGGTAAACGAACGGGTTGTAACAATGACTCTTTTCCATATTTATTAAGTCTAATACTTTTACCTCATAACCTTTCTTTTTCAATAATTTGCCTGTGTCCCTCACAATTTCGCCCTTTGGGTCTAAAATTACCATTGAGGTATTGCATTGCATTACGTTTGGTTTGCAATAAAATCTTGTCTTTCCTGCTCCACTACCACCACAGACTAAAACATTTAGATTTCTTCTATGCTTTTTTCCATTTAACCCTATACAAACATTTTGAGTTAATAACTTATTTCTATCCATAGGTAGTTGTTTGTACTTTTTATTTATCTCATTTGCATTTCCCCACCTTGCAGAGCCGTGTTCTTCTCTCCTACGGTAATTCTTTTTAGTAGATAAATAAATTGTAATTGCCATTACATAGCCAATAATAAATACTATTATTACTTTTATTGAACTATCACACCAAGTAATATGAAAAGGATTACCAATAACATCTGAAAAATCTTTCATTATTTGTGGTAATCCCCCATTTACTGATGGTGCAATTAAAAGTGCTAACCATATTGTCGGCAATAGTCCAAGACAATACAACCACTTTGGATAACTAGAATCTGTATTCATCTCTCCTCATAGACCTTGTGAGAACTTTTTTTTAGGTGGGGCGTCAATGGCTCTTAATAAAACCTCATCAACATATTCTGTATCTTTGCCCTCTTTAATCATTTTATTTCTAAACTCATTTAAAGCATTGATAAGAATACCTAACTCGTATTTATCAAGTTCTAACACTTTAATTTCTTCTTTCATAATTCCTCCTATCTTTCGTGTTCCTTATTTTTTTGTGCTTTTGAAATAGTTTCAAAATATGCACTCATTCTAGTATTTATATCTTCCATATTGCTACGCATAGAAGTTAATTCATTTCTTACCTCACTAGCACTCATATTTTTAAATGCCTCTGGAATAGTGTTGATATTTATATCTGATACATCAATTCCATATTTCTTGCATAACATATATGAAGTAGATTCACATTTAAAATTATCTAGTTCAGTATTTCCTGTTTCTTCAAGTGCAGACCTAGTTAGTTCTTTTGCAAGTTGTTTGAATATTGTTGGAGTTTCTCCACCCCTTTTAACATATAAAACATTATCTTCTTTATTCCATAGTGCAACTTTATCACTATTTGGAATTTCATCTACTGCCTTTATATCAACAGGACAGTCTTTTAAAAGAGCAGTTAATTTTACTCTATCATCATAATTGATAGTTCTTGGCTTTTGTGTAGAAGTTGTTTGTGATATATCAAACATTTTCTTAACATTGTATGAAATAGCAGAACTACCATCTGATCTTGTGTAAGAATCTCCCGGCTCTAATATCTTAATACCATTGGCACCTTTCTTTATAAATGCTCCGGATTCTTTCCAATCATCAAATTCTTTTATTTGTGTGGCATTAGGATAAGTAGCAGATATTACAAGTGCATTACCAACAGAGTATTTGTCGAATCTTCCTTGAACATCTAGGTATTGTTTATACTTGTTAATATCTGTTTTTACCTCATCTGCTGTTTTGTCCATTAAATCATATACTTCTTGTCTTTCTTGTTGCTTTCTTTCTCTCCAAGCATTTTTATCAAAAGATTTATTTGATTTAGTGGTATTACTATTAGCATTAGCCATTATTTGGTCAAAATCATTCATATTCTATTACCCTCTTTCCTTTGATTTTTTCTTTTTTGATTTTGGTTGTTTGTGTTTTGTAGTTTTGTTTTTTTCTGGTTTTTCTTTTTTAAGTTCATCTTTATCTAAATCTTTATCTTTCTTCTGTTCTTCTCTTATTGCTTTTATTTCTTCTCTAACAGATGGTTTTTCAGATTTAGTACCCTTGTCTGACTTGTTTTTGTTGTCTAAGGTAGGCTCTGACAGAGGGCTTTTTTCTGTCTTTGCCACTTGGGGGTTTGACATTTCGTTTTCCTCCTTGCTTATAGGTTTAGATAAAATATCATCAACCAATTTTTCTTCGACACTCTTAATAACAACACCTTTATCTTTACTGTCTTTTGATTTTTGAATTTCACTTTTAATAGAAGCCGTATCAACAGTAGCAAGATTAAATCTATCAACAATACGATTTATTTTACTTGCGTCTTCTGCTCTAACCATAATGTCGACCATACCATCTACACTTTTACCTCTACTTTTTAAAGCACAAAATAAAACACCATATCTTTTTGCTTCCTCTGTGAATTTTCTTAAATCTTCTTCCTTAACAGTAAATACTTTAAGTTCTTTACCAGATTTAAGCATATTAGTAAGTCTTGTCTTACCTTTTGTTTGTTTTTGGTCTTTTAATATTGCAATCATTAGTGCAGCAATATTTTTTGCTCCACTTCCAGATAGTCTTACTGCTACCTCTAATCCTTGTAAACTCATTCTTACAATAGATTCAGCAGCGTCACCTGATGTGTTCATTTTTCTCTACCTCCTTTTCTTGATTTTTTTCATCAGATAATTCTTGAAGATTTTGTTCCATCTTCTTACTTCTTTCTATAATATCTTTACATAGCACCACCTCCTTTCGTAACGGATTTATTTCTTTATTTAAGTTATCTATTTGTTCCTTAATTTCTTCCTTTTCTTGTTTTGACTTTGACTTTTTATGTTTGTACCAGAGTTTACTTCTCTGATCCATAAGTTCTTCAAGTCTTTTTTCTTTATCTTCTTTAAACGCAAAAAACTGCTCGTCAGTTTTTAAATTATTTCTGACAAGCAGTCTTGTTTCATTTGATATTTCTTCCATCTTTCGTACATCAGCACGAATAGCAGGAGATAATTTTTGATAAGGATACTTTTTAGGAAATACTCTTAATAGATAACAATAGTGAATATATAAAGCATAAAATCCTTTTGGTTTTCGCTTTTTATAATAGTTAGCATTATACTTTTTCTTGTTGCCATATTCTTCTATAAAAGGGACTCGCTTGATATATTCTTCATCAATTCTTTGTTTAATTCTATCCATAGAATATTCATTACCAAAGTATCTTTCAATACGGATATTTTTCTTATATGGACTTCTTTTTATACTTAACTTATTACCTCTATAAATTAACTCATAATCCATTGCTTTCATTAAATCTTCAAAGTCATAATAGGAAGTAGCCATACCTATTGCTCTATCTAAATCTTGTTTAGCAAATGTATGGTAATTTGTCTTTTTAGAATAACTTTGATAATAATTATCATAGTTAACTTTCTTAACTTTTTTATCTTTAACAACACTTAATCCATATTCCTCACATAAAGTATCAGATACTTCTCTAATAAGTGCATAAGTTTCTCTACTATCGTGATATTTTTTTCCATCTTTAAATGATACTGAATTGATTACAAAATGATTATGAATATGTTTACAATTTGTATGGGTACTAACTATTACTTCAAATCTATCGCCCCATATTTCTTCTGCTAATTTAACACCTATTAAATGTGCTTGTGTTGGTGTTATCTCGCCTTCTTTAAATGATTGAAAAGCATGATAACCAAGTATTCCACTTTTCTTACCATATAACTCTTTAGTAAGCATCATATCTTTATATGGTCTATGAGTAGAACAATTTAAAGCTGATACAAAACATTCTTCTTCAGTTTCATAATTTAATTTCTCATAACCATCTAGTTTATGTAATTCTTGATAATCTCCATCTTTTGTTGTCTTTTCCGGATTTATAACATAGTCAATAACATGATCTAATCTTTTTTCAACTTTCCATATTCCTGTCGTTGCCATTCTTCCTCTATCCTAGAACATTCACTAGACACCTTTAAACAAGCATATAAAAAAAGTAATATCATTTATTACCTGCTATGTTCTTATTTAAAAATTGTAATTTTAAGTCATCAATTAGAATATCAAGTCTAATTACTTCTTCTCTATATTCTCTTTCATCTATAAAGCCAAGTGAATGTGCCTTTCTTGTAAGTTGATTTATATTATTAGATATTGACCTTAAATCTCTAACAACTTCGTAAAACTTATTACTTGGAGCTTCTTTTATATCATTACCCATTATAAGATTTCTAACTATATCACTTTCATTCATTCCACTTTTATTACATAATTCTTTTATTCTATTTTCTTCTTCATCATTGAACCAAAAATTCTTTTTATGTGTTCTTTTTCTCATTTTTCCCTCGCTTTCTTCAAAATAAAAAGACCAATATAAATTGATCTTATCTATAAAACATATTATTAAATTAACATTTCCCACCGTTATCTTCAAAATATGATTCAATATATTTCACTAATATTTTAGCTTTATTAAACTGTTTATCTTTAACAACATTTATAATATAATCACTACCACTTGCATCAATAATACTATCATCTTTATCATATTCTATTAGATAAGTGTACTTTTCACTATTTAGTTGACAATTAAGAAGAACAGTTTGATTTTCTTTTATAGTCATAGAGTCTTTTTTAGCACCAAACATAATATTTATGAAAATAGTAATAGCAAAGCCAACAATAAAAATTATTCCCAAGACTTTTAGTATCTTAATTATTATCTCGGCAAGTTTTTCAGTATTATTTACTTTTTCTACTAATACTTGTTTAATGTCATTATTTAATAATTCATCAATACTAACATTTAATGCTTTAGATAATAATTTTAACTGTTCAGGATTTGGTGAAGTTTCGCCAAGCTCCCAATTTGATATTGTTTGTCTAGTTACATCAACTTTTTCTGCTAATTGTTCTTGTGAAAGTTTACAATCTTTTCTTAATTTTAAAATATTATTTCCTAATTTCATTTTATCTCTCCTCTCACTTACAATTATATACGTATTGATATTTGCATTCTACCAAATGTCTTTGGAACTTTGTCAAAGAGTTTTAACATTTATTAAACATTTTATTTTTTTTACTAATTCCACTATAAAATACCCTATAACAATTCCTAAAAAATTCATTACTAAATCATCTATATCAAAACTTCTACCAACTACTAATTGCAGAACTTCAATAGTAAATGGTATTAAAATGGCATAATTAAACATATTCTTTTTATTAATATTTTTAAAGCATAATGATAACAATATCCCCATAGGAATAAACATCAAGAGGTTCCCTACTATCATTGTCTTTACCCAGTCACCTAAAGCATAGTTACCTATAATTATTTTATATATTGTTGGAATAAAATTATATGAAAAATCAAATATTCCTTCAAACGGATTTTCATTTAAATTATAAAATATATTATGCCAAATGATATTCCAAAAGTTTCTAGGAACTAATACCAAATTAAATAATCCAACAATATAACACACAAATATTAAATACAAAATTTCCTTTTTATAATTAATATCACTATTATTTTTCTTTAGTTTTAAAAATCTAAATATTATATATAATAGTCCTACTAATAAAGTAATCGGTATAACTTGTATAAACTGATTTATTACTGAATTTCCTGTGAATATTTCTCTCATATATCCTCCTTTTTAATATTTTTATTAAATACACACCTCATCAAAAATATTATATATAATATAAGAGATATAAGGTCAGTAATAGCAGAAAATAATTTCATTTGTTTAGTAAATACCGAAACAAACAATATTGTTGTTTCAATTAATATAAATATAGCTGGCATAACACATAATATTTTACTATATATTTTATCTTCTCTACCACTATAAAGTATTGCCCCTAAAGCTCCACATATTACTGCTGGTATAATACTATATAATAACCATCCATTAATACTATTAATTGGTATTTCCATTAATGAATCAAATGGAGTATACAAATTAAAATACATTTTAATTGATTGATATATTGTAGTAATTAGAAATATCATAAATGCATACATTGAAGTATTAATAATTGCTGTTTTTCTTTTCTCGCTTAGCAAAACTATAAGAGATGTTGTAAACATCCAAAACCCATAAGTACTAGAACTCCAGTAAGAAAAAGACCACAAATTATTATTAGGAAGCATTAAACATATTATTAAGGAAAGTCCCGCAAGTACACTTAATAAAAATACTAATAAATATGATTTAATATTATCCTTAAAAACCACTTTCATTATTTTCATTTCCTTCTCTATTTTTTTTATTTGATTCTTTATTTATTATTATATAACCAATTATGGATAAAATTATTTCTATTATAAATGTTCCGTTCCCAAAGCCATATAATTTTATACCATCATATATAATTAATACAATAGAGCCAATAATAAATAGACATCTAAATAATTTTGTATTTCTCACTTTGTAAAATATATTTCCAATTATCGCTGTTATAAATAACATTATAATCCAAAACCATACTATTTTTGAATAATAATAACCTATTACATACTTTGAATATAAATAGTATGATACAAGCATTGATCCCATAAATGATAAGTAATATAAATTAAATAACTTTCTTGTTTTTGATAAACATAAAATCAAAGTAGCAAAGAAAAACCAAAAGAATATACCGGAAGATAATATTCCAAAATAATGAGAAAAAGTTTTACCCGATGTATCACTATATTTTGAAAAAAATTCTTATTATAATTCCAAATATTATCATTGCAAGTATTTTTAATTTGTCTTTCATATCATTCTCCTACCAATTACAGGAATATCCTTATTTTATAAATTATTATTACTTTTTATTTCATTAACTAAATCTTTAATTGTATATTCAATATTTCTTGTTTGGTAATCTAAATCCTTTTTTGCTTTAGCATTTGTAAAGTTAGCATTGGCCTTTAATGTATACAATGAATATTTAGTAAATAATGGTGTTTTTTTTCTAAGTCTATAATATAATTCAAATAAAGGAGCAATATTTTTAACCATGTTTATTGAAACAACTTTTGTTATTGGTTTTATAACACCATACTCGCATACTAAATCAGCTATTTTTTTAATGGTTACATATTCACCTGATAAAATATATCCTTCTCCTTTTTTACCTTTAGTACAAGCATTAATAATACCTTTAGCAACATCTCTTACATCGACAAAGTCATATCCACCTTCAGTTACCGAAGGAACTTTTTCATTTAAGATATTTTTTATTAAAACTGTCATATTAGTATTGGTAAAATCATTTACCCCTAGAAGTCCTGATGGAAAGACAACGCAAGCATTTAAATTATTGTTTTTAACTTCATTAAACACATACTTTGTCGTCTCAGCTTTAGTCTTTGCATATAAACCAACAATTTTATCTGGATCAAAACTTGCATTTTCATCCATTACCTCATGATTTGGTTTTTCTTCTATTGCATGTACACTACTAACATAAATTAGTTTAGCTTTTATTTCTTTGGTTTTTTGAATAATGTTTTTAGTTCCTTGTACATTAACTTGATATACTCTTTCATTATATTTACTATCAATGTATACTATTGAAGCACAATGAATAACATAAATATTTGCTTTTTCTTTAATCTTTTGATCTATATTAAATATATCCTCTAATGTTTCTAACTTTGTTACATCACCATAGAATTTTTCACATTTAAGCCCTTTTAGAGCATCTGTTTTATCATTAGGCAAAATTAATGCTCTTATTTCGTTCATATTATCTTTTTCAAGTAATCTTACAATATTATTTCCAAGAAAGCCATTAGCTCCTGTTATTATATAAATATTTTTCATATAGTTCACCATTATTTCCTTATAAATTTTTCTGCTCCTTGTTTACATTTAGGACACACAAAGTTTTCTGGAAGATTTTCTCCATCATATATATATATCCACACAATGTGCATACCCAAAAAGTTTTATTATCTTTAGTTGTTATTTTAATTAATTCTTCTTTATGTTCTTGATGATAATGATATGTCATAACTTCATCATCACTAGTTATATCGTCTTCAAACATTTGACCAAAGAATACAGTATGTGTTTCATTTTCAACAAAGCCCTCCATATCACATATTAAATAACCTAAAGTAAGAGTGTAAAAAATTTTGTGTAAAGTTACCAATTCATGGTAATAAAGATATTTGAGATTGATTATATCAGTCTCTTTTTGTTGACAAGTTCATTGTGTTTCAAACTAATCTCTATAAAATATTATTTTAAATTTTTATTGTTAAATCTCGCATCCATTATCGGCATCTACTTCACGTGATTTTTTCAATTCTTTTACGAACTCAATTCTAAGTTTTATCTGATCAACTATTTTATTTATTCTTTCTTTTGATAATAATTTATCCATTGAAAGAATAGTTTTAACTTCATTTGGAAAATCTTCTAATTTAGATATATCAAGCCATTCCAATTTTTTTACTAAACTAAGTTGTTTTTTTTCATATTCTTCAAATGGTTTTGTTAAAAAGAATTCTCCAACATACATATCATTTTCATCATACCATAGGGAACAACCATTATCAAATATTGGGGCGACGTCAATAAATTTAAGTGTGTTAACATCCCTAATTACTCCAAAGTTATTAAAATGCCTATCTTTATTTGCGATTATATAATCACATACTATCATTTTATCAGTTAAAGTTTCAGCATCTTTAATACCCAAATTATTAAGGCATCGTATATAGTGAGTATATTTATCTTCATCATCTAAAAATTCATAATATTCATTAATTTTCCATGCTGGCACTAATTCTGTATCTTTTGTAATAAAATTTTTACATTTTGATATTGCTTTATCATCATCAAAAATAACACTATATTCTACATATTCGTCTTTATTTAATAATCTTTCATAAAGTTTTGTAGCAATAAGTTCATTAAATGGTTCTTGATTATAAATTTTACTCCCAGCTTTTAATAAGTATCTTTCCCCATCTATAATTTTCCATCTTTTTTCATAATTACCATTGCTTGTCATATCTGGAGTGTTCAAATTTAAATTTAATGCTGTTTTACCCCCATTAAATAAAATCTTTCCTATATCTTCTGAAAACTCATTATCAAAGAAATTAATACTTTCCCAAGATATTTCTTCATTCACACCTTTAACCCAGTATTGGTCAGATAATGATAAACCGTATGCTTTCGCATCTAGTAAATCAAAGTTATCTTTATCATAAACATTACTATTATGTAATACTTCTTTGAATCCTTTTCTTGATGCTGGTATTTGTCTATTTTTCCACCATTTATTAAATTCTACTTTATCTATTTCATTCATTTTTATTAAGCCAAAAGGTGCATAATCTTCATTTTCAGGATAGTTTCGTTCAAAGTTTACTATAAAGTGTTCTTCTTCATCATAAACAAAATCAAATACTTTTTTATTCTTGTTCATTAGTGTAAATTTTTTCACATTTTCACCTCTTTCTTAATAAATTATCTATTAATATTATATCACATTTAACTTGATTTTCCTACTAATTTCGGTTAATTTATACATATACATTTGCAATGAAATTATGTGAAAAAGAGCGTTTTGCTTAAAAAATTATCATTTTGAATAATTTTGTAAAATTTTATTTACGCTTTGATTTTGTTTTTGTTATTAAACAATGACATAATTATCGCTCCAAAACTATTACCAAAAATCATAAACAACATTGATATTGCAGATTTAAATGGCCAAGCTTTTGCTAATGAAATATAGCACATATTAGCAATACAGTGTTCAAATCCACGCAAAATAAATACCACTACAAATATAAATATAGAATAATATTTTATTATAGAGTCTTCTCCTTTTTTAAAATTATTAACTGCTATATACATAAGAAATACACAAAATGCAGATAATATGAATATACTTAAATAATTATCACTAATTTTAATTATAACCTATCATTTTATTTCCTTTAAATAAATCTTTCCCAATGTTCTCTTACAGATGTTGACACACAATTATAATATTTATGAAGTTGATCATTTATTAATTTTGCTTTTTTATTTAGTGGAGTACCATCATTATAATATGGCCTTTTTGTTGTTCTAGTCATCATATCAGAAAACAAAACTGCTCTATCCTCTAAATAACTTTGCCTTGAATAAGAAGATAAGAAATATGCATCATTTGGATTTGAAAAATTATAATCATAAGTGCTATCATTAGAGCCATAACTAAATCCTTCTGGATTATAGGATTTCATTATTTCTGCTAAATTTAATGTTGGATCTTTTTGTCTCATATAAATATCAATATAGTGCATTAACTCATGGTGAAGGGTATATTCAAACAAATTAGTACCAGCTGTTCCAATAGTTACTGTAATATTACTTTGATTCCTTCCATCTGTCATCCCAGAATGACCACCATCTATTTTATTTACCATATAAATTCTAAGAGATACATTATTATCTTTCATTTCTTTAAAGAAACCATTCGGGTATTTTTTTAATGTAGATTCAACTTCTTTCAAATACTTATTTATCTCATTATCATCATACAGTTTTTCAGTATTTATAGATCCACCAATTAAGTAATTTCCATTTTCATCCTTATATACGATTTTAACTGAATATTTATTTTCTAATTTTTTTCTATATTCGTCATTTATTTCAGCTTGTGTTTTTGGTTCTGGTATTGGTTCTGGTTCTTTTGGAGGATTAGGTTTATTTTCCTCTGGTTTTGTTGTTCCACCATTTTGACCATTACTTTCATTATTGTTTTCTTTATTATTATTGTTAGTATTTTTATTGTTATTTTTATTTACACTATTGTTTTGATTTGAATTATTTTTATCGTTATTATTTGTATTATCATTTTTATTTGATTCTTCTTTTATCGCTTTATTATCTTGTTCTATTTCTTCTGTTATTTTTTTATTTTTTTTTTTCTATTTGTTATTTTTAATTCTCGATTTA
>ENA-OPNI01000458-OPNI01000458.1-human-gut-metagenome-genome-assembly--contig:-NODE-458-length-13831-cov-1.432636_pt1 | contig 13831 bp, 6 predicted proteins | sample MGYA00241538_ERZ501773 | MGnify/ENA primary metagenome ERZ501773 (study PRJEB25962, sample SAMEA2042556) | human gut metagenome | biome: human gut; feature: human-associated habitat; material: faeces...
ACACAATTTGAGTAATATTATTCTTCATTACATTTCGAATATGGCGACCAATTTCAACACCATTCGGCCCAGACATTTCTATATCTAAAAAAATCAGATCAAAATCGTGTTCGTTCTTTAAATATTTAAAATAATCCAACCCGTTTTGAAAGACCTCAATATCAAGATCATATGTTGAAATGTGATCATACGACAACAAAATTCTTTCAATTCTAGAAGAAATGTACCAATCATCGTCTACTACTGCTATACGAATCACGCAATGTGCCCCTTTCTATTCTTTTCTATCTCTCTATTTCCATAATACCATAAAAAATCCCAAAAAGCAAGAAGAATAGATGGTTTATCGCTGGAGATACTAAAAGGAAAGAAGCATTTTTGTTTCGTAAAATCCGCCCATTGACCATTCAAGCCTAAAAAATCACGATGTTTCCGATACTTTTTGCATTTTCCATACGATTTTTTGACGGCGAAATATTATCCCGTCAATTGCAGTCGCTTTACATATTCCTGCTTCATCTGCATAGAAGAATGCACATATCGAGTCAAGGTAATACTGGCATCAGCGTGTCCCAGCAATTCACTCAGCGTCTTTGCATCAAACCCATGGGCAATACAATCTGTAGCATAAGTGTGTCGAAGCAAATGAAATGGAACCTTCCGGATACCACAAAGTTTCAGAATTTTCTGAAACCGATACTGCATGGTTCTCGGTTCTGCCGGTTTGCTTTTTCCAGTAATCAGGTACAAAAAATCCTGTCGTTTTTTCTTTTCCAGCAATGTCAACAGGAAGGACGGAATCGGAATTGTTCGCACGGAAGTTCTGCTTTTGGGAGAGCCGATCAGCACCTCAGAGCAGCCATTTCGATAAACTCTCTGCACCGTTCGTTTTACAGAAAGTGTTCCGTTTTCAAAGTCAATATCGCTCCACTGCAAGCCGCATAATTCACCTACACGCAAACCGGTGAACAAGCACAGCAGAATCGCCAGATCAATGGTCAATCCTGTCTGAAGGAGATACTGTTCCAACTTCTTTCGCTCCACAGAAGACAAAACATCCAGCTGCTTTTTCTCTGCTTTCGGCATAGTGAAATGTGTTCCATGAATGTGATATTCCTGCACTGCATACTGTTCTATGCTATGGTAAACCCGCATAATGTCTTGTACAAACCGAGCGGAAAGTCCGCCAGTTCCGCATAATCGACCGCTTTGCAGTTTCTCATAGACAAAATCATTCAGCCGATGTGTTGTCATATCTGTGAGATACTTTGTTCCGAGATCTGGAAGAATATGATTGCGAATGATGTTTTCATAGTGCGCATAACTGGACGGTTTCACACGCAATTTTGCTGCGGAAAGCCATTGACGAGATGCCTCTGCCACGGTCAATTTCAAAGCAGAAACTGGCTGGCTCTGCAAAACAGCTTGAAATTGTGCCATTTTTTCCTTTACCTCAGAAAGCGTTCTGGCATATACAAATTTGTATTTCAGCGCCCCATCTTCCTTATGACCGATTGGGACACGTCCCTCAAACCGACCGTCTTTTCTTTTGTAAATGTTGCTGCCTCTTCTTGGCATTGGAAATCCCTCCTGACAAGTTTTCGGACTGTTCAAAACAGGGAAAATCCTGTTTTTTCTCCGATTTGGATGATTTATTCATGAATTTTCAGAAATATATACTTTACTTTTTCTGAAAATCTGCTATAATGATAGCAGATTCGATGCTGTTTTGTCTGAAATTTCTGCAAATAAATGGGCGGATTTTACGAAGAAATCTACATTTCATAGAAACAAAATGCCATGCTGAGAAGATGTGCTTTCCCAGCATGGCATTTTTTATGGTTCTGGATTTGTTCCCTGATACATTCTTGGCTTGTATGCGTTGTGTCAATTTCAATTTCGTGTATTTCTGATCTTATCCTGACTTGTTCCCGCATACAGAAAAAAGACATCTCAGCTACCTTTCAAATATTCTCCAAAAAGAAAAAAGTGCCGAAAAATCAGCACTTTTTCATCTATTATCCTTGCTTCCTTGACATCAATACTACGCACTCAACGTGCAACGACACTTCAATTTTAATGTCTGCATTTTCGTTAAATTGCCCATACAACCCTATTGAATAAGCAATTTGAATTTTTCTCGCAAATAGCGTATATCTCTACATTGACACCTTTTGGTCGATGTCAGGTTGTCCCCAATAGTTCTCGGAAACAAATCAAAATCCCATGCATCCCATACATCAGACTAAATTAGGCTAAAAATTCTCTCCAATTTGAATTTTAATTAATTCTACTACATTCATTTGTGCTTTTTCACTTGGAATCAAAGATCTATCTGCAGCAAATGTCGTAATTATTTCTCCGATAATATTGTTGTAATTATAATTCTTATCTTTCTTTATGAACTCCATTGAATTGTATGGAGAAGATACTGCTAAGTACAAATTATTAATAGCATTTTCATTTAGCTTCAAATTTTTATAATCTTCCAATTTTGCTAAATGACATAATGTAAGTGCAACCGTATATAGTGCATGATCTGAAGAAATTTGCACCTTTTCATTCTTACTCTCTATATAACGTTCTTCAAATATTTTATGTGACGAGCTTGCATCTCGTTGTGCTTGGGCTAACCATTGTTGCTTTTCCCTAGAATCATTATATATGAAGATCTTATGTAACATTTAGCCCTTTGGTGAAGATAATTTGGATCGGTGGATAATAAATCATTGAGATTCTCATATATGCCGCGTATTAGAATATTTCCTTGAAAGGTAAAGATTTGATTGATATTATCGAATAAAATATATTCTTTATATGGTGCATCCTTTTTTCCATACTTTAAATCTGGCTTTCCATAATGTTCAATGATTTTCTGAACGATATATTGGTAAGCCTTGATTATCTTTTCTTGCCCTAAGCTCTGTTTCGCTAGTTTGTCTAATTGTTTAACCAACCAATATTCCGCATTCACCACATACTTCATCTGAGAATTATTGCCTGCACTTATTTCGAAAGCCCATGTTCCTTCATCTTCGATTAAAGGAGAAGCACTCTCTTTCTGTGAAAAAAATTCTTCTTCAAGATTAAGAATAACTACATCCTCTGAATATATTTTTTCCATAGTTGCTAAAGCAATTAAACAAGCAACCTCTTTCACAGTTTCCATTCTGGGAGTAATCTTATCAAATTGGCTTTTCTGGATTAATCGTTCACTTATATCAATAATATTGTCAGAAATCGACTTGCTTTTAGAAAAAATACCAAACGATGATTTGACTAATTTTTCATTTAATTCTTTGCTTTCTTCTGCAGTCAATTTATTTTTCAGTTCAGATGGAATTAGTTCATTTTCCTTAATTACATCCGATATTCTCAAAAGTGAAAGAAGGCTCATTAAATCACGATTACTTTTGCTTTCTATAATAACAAATGAATTCTGCCGCTTAATCCTTTCTAAATCGCTTCGAACAATATCTTCAATCTGTTTCTCAGAAAGCACTTTGCTATCTGCAATTATCAAGCAATTCTCCCTATGGAGCAACGATGAAAAAGCCTCATTATTTATTCGTTCTCGGGATTGAAATACAAAGACATCTTTATCAACAATCCTTCTAGCAAGATCAATTGTAACATATGTTTTTCCACTGCATCCAGAACCAACTAAAATTTGAGTCCCTTTGGTTCTTATATTTGTTGCCAATTGATCTGTAATCTTCCTAGAAATGAAAAAGCTAGGAAGACACACGTGCCTTTCTTTATTAATTAAAGACTTACCATGGAATAGATACGCCTTATTTATGTCAAATCCATTCTGCAACTCTGTAATCTCAAAAGTTTTATATTCATCTAGGTCACTTTTTCCAATTTTTTCAGCCTCTTCCGCAGAAGCCACTAGTTCAGTATATATTGCATCATAAGAATCAAATATTACGCAGTGAGTAATTCCGTATTTAGACAGCATCAAAAGATCATCTTCGTCAGGTTGTTTTGTAGTGCAATAATAACGGTTTCCATTAATTGCGGCTTTTGAAGAAATTGATAACAAGTCAATCTCATTTGAAAGACTACACCCAATGTACATTAGATTTGTGAACTCATAATCATGCTTCAGCTTATCCAAAAGGATTCTGTTTTCGTACAAACTATGAACATACTGTTGGAGATCAAAAATCTCACACTTTGAATCTTCATATTTCAAAATATCATAGACATCACCATGGAGTTTAATTGTGCATTTTTCAGTCGAAAAAATTTCATGTGAGATTTCTCGATTAGAATAAATAACAGTTTCATATCTACTATTGTTTTCAATTGCATCATCAGAATTTAATGTATAAATATATGGCCAGTTGATATTGAGAAACTTCTTTTTTTCTAAGGGTAACTCAACCTTTGTAAAATTATTTCTTAAATAATTTCTTTGATTATTCTTTGGAACAATCTCATGATAGATCGTAGATATATCAGGGAATTGTTTCTTTTCGTAGTCGAGTCTTTTCGAATCATCATAACCACGTATTTTCATTATCTGATCTATCATATATTCCTTATAATCAGCCCCGGAAGGAACTGTTCCATTTCGACTGGCACAACCCTTTGTAAATCCAGAACCTAAAATTGGAATCAGTGCTTTTCTTTTTAATTGTTGTTGTATCTCCGATTTAACTTCTGAGTACGAAACACATACACACATATTTTCCTCCATTTTTCTTAAAATTATTTTTTTCGTATAAGCTATATGCAAATTTGACGAACTATCAGACTAGTATTAGAAGTTAGCAGAAATCATTATGCAGTAATTTGCCTATCACCAACCAGATATTCGTTAACATAACCTTCAACCATGACTTACTTTGAAAATAAGCTAATGTTAAATTGAAAAGTCACCTTAGAAAATCTTTTCAAATTTCCACCATTTCAAACTGACAAGCGTGTTTTTTACTCTTCTTATCATAGTTCACGCCAACAAACAGCACTTTTCCATGATAATCCTTCAAACAGCGAATATAGTTCCGGTCTTTGATTTGTTCCAATGCAATACCAGTGGTTTGATTCCATTTCAGCTCCACGATCATTGCCGGGTTATGGTTACCGGTTCTCGGCACAAATACCAGATCCGCAAAGCCCTCTCCGCCCTGCAATTCCCGATAAACTGCATAGCTGTCTTGTGCGGAATAATATGCCAGACTCAATACACAAGCCAGCGAATTTTCATCGTTGTATTGAATCACAGAACAGTTATCACAGTGAACTTTCTGAAGCATTTCCGCCACCTTTTCTGCCTTTTCCCTGTCTGGTTCCACATGAACATAGGTATCAAAAAGACTGCTTTGTAAAATTGGTTCTCGCTCTAATCGCAAATTTTCATGTCCATACTGCAATGCCCAAACCCACGCATCATAGATACAGGTAAATATAGATTCGATATTTGAATCACAAGTAAATACAGTCACAGAATCACCTCCAACTTATACATTTCTTAAGACTGCTGCAAATGAAAATCGGTAAACAAAGACATCTGTCTTGCCGTATTCTCATGTTGTATCTGCCAGTTTTCTTTCCTCCCAGTATCCTCTAATTGATGGGTAATATACGTTTCCTCTATGGGCGTATGATACATCATTTTTCCATTGCAAGTGATAAAATAATGCGCCCGTTTCAATACTACACCCATCTTTTTCAATGCCGAGAAATCTAATTTTCCATATCTTCTTGCCTGCATAATCCTGCGTGCTGACTTTGGTCCTACCCCAGGTATACGAAGAATCTTATCATAGGATGCCGTCTGTACTTCTACCGGAAATTCTTCCAAATGTCTGACTGCCCAATCACACTTTGGGTCTAATTTTTCATTGAAATTTGGTCTTTCCTCACTTAATAATTCCTGTGCATGAAACCCATAAAACCGAAGCAGCCAATCCGCCTGATATAACCGATGTTCTCTTAACAATGGTGGCGCTGTTCCAAGGTCTGGCAAGTCCTTATCTTCATTGATAGGAATGTATGCCGAATAAAACACACGTTTTAAGTCAAATCTTCGATATAATTCCTGCGTGGTCTGCAATAAATGATAGTCTGTTTCCGACGTAGCTCCCACAATCATCTGAGTACTCTGCCCTGCAGGCGCAAAGGCTCTGTTTTTAGCAGAATACGTTTCTCCAAGCGGTAAAAACTTATCTACTACAGAAGAATTTAGGGCATTCCTTTTCTTTTCCTGTGGCAACATATTGACCAGAAGTTTTTTATCCACAGATGCAATTTTATCTTTTTCGGACTGAAAAAAAATGCTTTTAGGAAGATATTGATTTACCTGACTTCGCTCCATTCTGGCATCTTTCCCAATGGCTAATCGATGTACCGCAATTGTATCACTAACCATCTTCATAGGTTCCATAATAGTCTGAACACTTTTATTTGGTGCCAGTTTTTCCAGACTTTCTTTCTGACACAATTCCATATTAATGCTGATACGGTCTGCCAGATATCCCGCAGTTGCCAGCAACTCCTCTGGTGCTCCGGGAATGGATTTTACATGAATGTATCCATTAAATTTATATTTGTAACGCAGCAAGGCAAGAGTCTCGCACATTTTCTCCATGGTGTAAGCGGGATTTTTTACCACTCCAGAACTTAAAAACAATCCCTCTATATAGTTTCTTTTATAAAAAGAAACGACTAATTCACAAATTTCCTCTGGCAAAAAAGTAGCTCTGGGAGTATCCTTAGACACGCGATTGCAACAATATTTACAATCATAGATGCAATGATTGGTCATCAATATTTTTAATAATGATACACACCTTCCATCTGAAGCAAAGCTATGGCATATACCACAACTTTCGGCATTCCCCAGGAATCCTTCCTTTCCCTTTCTATCTACACCGCTGGAAGTACATGCTACATCATACTTTGCTGCATCCGCTAATATTTTTAATTTATCCTTTATAGACATTTCTGTTTTTCTCTCAATCATACGTTCATTATACAAACATATGTTCTGTTTTGCAAGTAGAATATTACTGGCAAATTTTTCTTTCTAACACACTTCCCTCTTCCTTTTTGGAATATGCAGTTGAAGGGGAAACTTTCTTCCAAAACACGCTTTGCAAATTTTTCAAGTTATTACAACATTCTCCAAAACCTTACACTCTAAAAGACTAGCTTCGCATCGTAGATGTAGATTTTTTCTCGTTACTTACACTAAAAAAGAAAGTCAGTTATATCAAAACTGACTTTCCTATTCTTTACTTTCAAAGTGGGCACGTTATGGTTTTTCATAAAACGACATTATAAAATCATATCCTTTTTCTTCCAGATTATTTTTATATTGTAGCTTGCATTCCCCTTCGTTTGTTATTTCATAAATGTATAGAGTATTGTCCGATCCTAAAACTGACAAATGATCCTTCGATACATAAAATTGCATGACAGATGTTTCCAAATGGTAACTTTGTGTCACAGTGTCTGTGCTTAAATCAACAATCAAAATGTCAGCAGGTGAATCGATATCAAAAATATCGCAAGAAGATACGTACAACTTTCCATCCGCTATATATGCCCCAAAGGCTTCTTTACAATCCAATGGAATACTTTTTACCTTTCCTGTTTCCACATTTAATTTTAATATTTCGTCATTGTGTGTAAAATAAATATTTTTTCCATCAACAACCTGAAAACCAAACCCATCTCCTTCATTATAATAAGAGGATACATCCGCTACAAGCCGTGTGCTTTGACTTGTTATATCTGCACAATATACTTTATAAGATTTTCCATCCTCAGATACCTCATCAAACAAGTACACCTTTTCCTGACATACACACATATCTGTTGCAATCACATCCTCTATCACATATTTTTCTATCGTATCATTTTCAAAACAATAGCGTTCCAAATAGGTTTTATAGTTAAGGTTCGTAACTACATAAATATATGTATCCGTAACTGCAAAAGCAGAAATACCTACTAACCTCGGAAATTTGTATTTTTTTACTTCTCCATTCGAAAGGTTCATAGAAATAATTGCACAGTTATTCTTATTAAAGCCTTGTCCCTCCGACTGCTCATACACATATCCATCTTTTATAATCGGATATCCATAGGAACCTGCACCAATATTAGATATTTTTAATTTCTTTTTTCCCACTATGTTTGCTTGTTTATCCAAATACAAAACTTTACTTGTTGCATCCTGTTCATAGCTTGAGATTAAACCATATTGGTATGATACTTGACTATCCTTCGTCCCTTTTTCACAAGCGGTCAAAACATAGTATAATGGCAAAACATATACCTACTCTAGTTGCCGCATTAGCTAATCTCTTCATTTTACTTTTCTCCTACTTTTTTGAATTTTTGTTGCCTTGTTTTTCCAAAAACATAGAATAAATTATATCTTTTTATTCGTGTGTTGTCAAATTAATTATTTTATTTATACATATAGCATTCAAAACATTTAGTGTTTTTCTCATTTTATCATTTCGCTTTTTGAAGATATTTTTCATTTAATTTTTCTTTATCTTTTTTTACAAATAAAAAAACCGGCATCCTAAGACACCGGTCCATCACTATGTATTATAATTTTACAATTATTTATAAATTATCTCCCTTGCACCAACGATTGCCGCCGCTTCACACAAAAATCCTTTGACCGTCCTTTTGTCTTCCAGCTCAATGTCACCAAGATACAATGGCTTTTTCACCAGTTCCATAAAGTAACCAAGTTTTTGTTTTGGGATGTCATACAATTCTACTTCTATGGATGTTTCTCCATCTCCCTGATACACCATCCCCGGCTTTTTTGGTTCTGTGTCCAACTCATACAAATGATACCCTTTTGCAGTTTTTGCTGTGCCAAGCCATTCTGCCCCAAGTTCCGTCAATTGATATTCCAATGGGTATCCCTTTTTATGCAGTCCACACACCGCTAACTGGATACTTTCACTGGCTAAAAATGCCTCTCCAAATGCAAGAACCAGGTTCTCCGAATCGCTTCTTCCAAATATGGTAATTCCAAATGGATACGTTCTATCGCTGCTGTTTTCTGGTACTGCAATTGCTGTCAGATCCAACAGGTTACAGTGATTGGTGTAAAGTCCCATTTTACTGTTTGTCTCAATGGGATTCTTGCGAACCTGTTCTCTTGTAAAGGAACCACCTGCCGTCGGCATAATCATCACACTATCTTCCAATAATAGTCTGGCTTTCGCCTTATACTGTTGCAATTGGTGCAAATCTCCAAATAACTTTGCCGCTGTATTTTCCTTTTTTTCACCGGATCGTAAAATCGTCTCGGTAACAGGAAATGTTTTTCCCGGATTTGCTTCCACAAATTCCTTTAAATCTTCCCAACGCTCTGCCACATAAGCACCTTCATACAAAATCAGTGCTGCCTTTTGAAACATATTCATGTCAAGCTCTTCTACTAAAATTCCAAGCCCTTTGATTCGTTTGATGCAGGCATTCCATTTCTGTCTGTATATCTCCTTGAAATCTCCGTAAAATTCTGGTTCTTCCTTTGGTATATAAACCTTCTTTGGCAATGTCTTTCCCTTTTCCTGAAACGTTTTCGACCAACAACACTCTGCATCAAAACCCTTTGCAATGGAATTGACAAGCTCCACATCCTCCATTTTTTTTGCAAATACCGTCACACAGTCAAGACTGGCACACGCTGGTACCACGCCTTTGCTGGACCAGGAACCTACAGGCGGTTTCCAGCCTACCAATGTATTTAACATGGCAGGCACCCTTCCAGAACCAGCAGTATCCGTTCCCAAAGCAAATGCCGCCAGACCTAATGCCACACTCACGGCAGAGCCTGAACTGGAACCTCCACTGATCATCTCCGGCTGGTACGCATTGTGTACTTCTCCATACGGACTTCTGGTTCCCACAAGCCCCGTTGCGAATTGATCTAAATTTGTCTTTCCAATAGGAATTGCACCCGCTTTTATAAGTTTTTCTACAACTGTAGCATTTTCTTTCGGTATATAAGAAAAATCCGGACATGCCGCAGTCGTAGGTACTCCTGCCAGGTCGATATTATCCTTAATCGCAAACGGGATTCCCCAAAGAGGATACTGCTCTCTTTCTTTTGGAAGGGCATCCAGATAAGGTTGTATTGCCTCCTCTGTGGGCGGTACGATCCAAATGTTTTTTTCTTCCTGTGCCTTCGCTCTCTTTATCATTTCCTCTATCAGTTCTTTCGGTGTAAGCACCTGTTTTGCATATGCCTGTTTGATCCAACCAATGGTCAGTTGTTCTGGAACATACATGATCAAACCGCCTCCTTTGCTTCTATTCCCACTACATATTGTCCTGCCTGTACCTGTTCCCCAGACTTCACACAAATCGTTGTAATCACGCCATCTTCTTCTGCAGCAATTGGAAATTCCATCTTCATGCTTTCCAGAATAACTACGTTTTCTCCCTTCTTTACTTCCTGTCCTTCTTCTACCAATACCTTCCAGACACTTCCCGGAATTGTAGCTTCTATTCCTTCACTTCCTTCTGGCAAGACCGTCTCTTCCGAATCTACATTCTCATCTTCCGAGTCAAAATGATCCAATCCCTGTTCTACCCATCTTTGCTTTTCTGCCTCAAAAGCTGCCTCCTGATGGGCCTTAAATTTCGCACTGCTCTCTTTGATGCTTTCCAGATATGCCTTATATTCTCCCAAATGGAAGGTAGTTTCTTCTACTTCTATTTCAAATTTTCCACGAAGGAAATCCTCTCTATATTGTAAAATTTCTTCTGCGGAACAAGGATAAAATTTAATCTGGTCAAAGAAATTTAACAACCATGGCTTCTCTTTGGTAAAGAACTTTGTCTCCTGCAAAGCATTCCACATTTGAATGGTTCTTCCTACAAACTGGTATCCTCCAGGGCCTTCCATACCATATACACAAAGATATGCACCACCAATTCCCACTGCATTTTCCGGGGTCCATGGTCTGGCTGGATTGTATTTTGTGGTAACCATACGGTGTCTTGGATCTGTCGGCACCGCAACTGGAGCACCCAGATACACATCACCTAAGCCCATAACCAGATAATTTGCCTCAAACACAATCTTCATTACATCTTCTATGCTGTCCAATCCATTGATTCTTCGAATAAATTCCGGATTGCTTGGACACCATGGTGCATTTGGTCTTACGGTCTTTTGATACCGCTCTGCTGCCAACTGTGTCTGTGGGTCATCCCAGGATAAAGGTAATTTTATAATACGGGATGGTACTGTTACATCATCTAAGGAACCCAATTCTTTGTTGGCCTTTACGATAGCCTCTACCATTTCTTTTGTTGTAATTTCTTCTGGGCGGAAATGTACCTGCAAAGAACGAATACCCGGTGTCATATCAATAATTGGAAGATTCTTCTCTTTTAAAGCATTCATTAAAATATGTGCGCGGAAGCGAAGCTCTATATTTAATTCCATTTCACCAAATTCAATCAGGACATTTTCTTCTCCATCTAAACGAATGAGATAGTCTGTATCCCCTTCTCTTCCTTTTGCTAATATGGCATACGTTGCATCCAGCTTAATTGGTTCTGGTAAGACAACTTCTGTATAATTGCCTTTTATATTTTCTTCCTGTGCAAGTCGGATTTCTTTCGCCTGCTCCAAACTTAACAACTGGAAATGAACCGTATCACCGGGATGCAATTGTCCTAACTTCCACAATTCTCCCTTTGCTGTGGTAACCGGGCAAACAAAACCTCCCAAACTTGGTCCGTCCGGTCCCAGTAAAATAGACTGGTCTCCTGTCAAATCCAAAGTACCAATGGCGTAAGGATTGTCATGAATGTTAGATGGATGTAAACCTGCTTCTCCTCCATCCTCTCTTACCCACTGTGGAATTGGTCCATTTAAACGGATACCGGTTCTTGCACTGTTAAAATTCACCACATACTCAGCGCTGGTTAATGTTTCTAAATACTCTGGTTTCAAATATTCTGCGGTAGGTTGTGGTCCCGGAATCACGCCAATGGTCCAGTTATTTGTAAGTTTTGGTGTATATTCACCTGGGAAAGATTCCACAGAACAAATATGACACTCTTTGGTAAGTTGCAACACATCTCCTGTTCGAAGGGTTCTACCATTGTGTCCTCCGAACTTTCCGTCTACAAATGTAGAAGAACTTCCCATTACTTTTGGTACCTGTATACCACCTGCTACTAATAAATAAGTACGCATACCCTTTTTACAATTACCAAACTTTAAAACCTGCATAGGTGCTGCCTGAATGACCGTATACATTGGTACGTTCTCTCCATCCAGAGTTGCTCCCATATCTGCTCCAGTAATTACAAAAGAAGTGGTGGTACGGAAACGGAAACTTCCTCCCTTCATCGTCATTTCAATTCCTGCTGCATCTTCTTTGTTTTTCAACAAGGCATTTCCAATTCGGAAACTGTAGGAATCCATTGCTCCACAAGGTGGCACACCCACTGTCCAATATCCAATCATTCCAGGATAATCCTGCACTGTACTTTGTACTCCACCACTTAATACTTCTAATGCTGTTTCCTCAGGCAAAAATCCCTCCAACATTTTCGTGTAAAGCTTGGCTTCTTTGTAAGCAGGAGTATGAATCAACGCTTTTAAATACTGCATATTCGAAGTAATTCCATACAATTTTGACTCTTCCAGTACACGGCTCATCTTTTCTAAGGCATCCTGACGATCCTTTCCATGCACGATCAACTTGGCAAGCATTGGGTCATACAAAGGAGATACCACGATATTTTTCTTAATCCATGTTTCCACTCTGGCAATATCGGAAAATTCCACATCATCGATTTTTCCACTGGCAGGTCGGAAATTATTGATACAATCTTCTGCATACACACGTACTTCAATGGCATGTCCATTTGGTTTTCCGACTTTTTTCTTTAAATCTTTTAATTCTCCTGCTGCCTCTTTTACCATCCATTCCACTAAATCTACACCCATTACTTCTTCTGTAATTCCATGCTCTACCTGCAAACGGGTATTTACCTCAAGGAAATAAAACTTTTCCTGTTCTTCATCATATAAAAATTCTACCGTACCTGCATTGCGGTAAGAAGCTGCTCTTGCAAGACTTTCCGCTGCCTGATACATTTCCTTTCGAACCGAATCGCTTAAATTTGGTGCTGGAGATTCCTCTACTACTTTTTGATTTCTTCTCTGTACGGAACAGTCTCTTTCTCCAATAGCTGTCACTTCTCCAAATGCATTACCAAAAATTTGCACCTCTACATGTCTGGCTTTTCGAATGTATTTTTCTACAAATACACCTGCATCGTTAAAGTTACTTTCTGCCAAATGGCATACATTGTCATAGGAATCTGCCAGTTCTTTTTCATTTTCGCAAATACGGATACCGATTCCGCCACCTCCAGCGGTACTCTTTAACATAACTGGATACCCAATCTTTTCTGCGGCTTCTAATGCCTCATCCACTCCCGTCAACAAACCAGTTCCTGCAAGAAGTGGAACATTCGCCTTACTGGCAAGTTCTCTGGCAGAATGCTTTAATCCAAACAAATTAATCTGCTCTGGCGTTGGTCCGATAAACTTGATGCCTTTCTCTTCACACGCATTTGCAAATTCTGTATTTTCACTTAAAAATCCATAGCCTGGATGTACTGCCTGTGCATTAGTCCCTACGGCTGCCGCAATGACCTTTTCCACATCCAGGTAGGTCTCTTTTGCAGAACCATCTCCTAAATATACGGCTTCATCTGCATTGGTTACATGCAAACTGTCTTTATCTGCCTCTGAATAAACGGCTACACTTTTAATTCCCATCTTTTTCAGAGTTCTCTCAATTCGTAC